>OIDC01000059.1_pt1 | contig 73974 bp, 67 predicted proteins | sample 1581401 | NCBI WGS metagenome assembly OIDC01 (sample SAMEA3882518, study PRJEB24775) | human gut metagenome | biome: human-associated habitat; feature: intestine environment; material: feces | place: Netherlands | collected 2009/2010 | reverse complement strand
ACACCTCAGTGTAAGGTTCGCAATACCTCATACGAATTTGCGGTTATAAGCAAAAATAAAATTCTGAGAGATTTTTGAGAGACGCAAAGTCTGAAAAATGGCTTAAATAGGCGGTTTTGAAAAAAGATTGCGAGGCTCAGACTCCGTCATTTAAGGTTCGAATCCTAATACCTCTGCCGTTACCTCGGAACAATTTGTTCCGAGGCTTTTTTATGCCCGAATTCTGCTTTTTACGGCAGCATTCGGGCATTTTCTTTTGCTTCATATTTTAAAAAACATATAATCATTTATTCGCATAAATAATTATTGTTGTATTGTTTAACGAGATTTACAATACAGAAAAAATAAGAAAATAAAATCATAATAAGCGGCGGAAAAACGCCCAAAAACAATGCTGAAATTTTATTAAACCCTGCCATGTAGGCATCTGCTTCCCAATGTATAATATCATCGATAGCAAGTCCGCCAAAAACCGTTATTAACAAAATAAAATAAATTGTCCAAATAACCATCTGAGAAAAATAAAATTTCTTCTTCAAAAGCTTATTATATAATACAGAAAATTCTTCTTTTCTAACTTTTATATTTGAGCTTTGAACAATTACGGGATGCAAACATTTAGCCCTTATATAAAGGAAATTATTATAGCAGCTTGTTTTAATGGCAATTTCCAATTTTGCATTACGATGAATATGCAGCATGTATATTACTTTGAAACAGGCTAAATCATATCTGAAAGCAAACAAATGATTCAATATTCTCTTTTGAAATGATTCGGATAAAAACGAAAATTTCAATTTTCCTAATTGATTTTTCTCAAAAGGAATGCTTTCAAATGTTAAAATATGATTTCCGACTTCTGTTTCAAATATATAATTGATTGCTTTCCCCGTATTTTCAAAGTCCATAGGTTCTTTCCCGTCTAACAGAAGCCGAAAATTATTATACTCGTTAAAGTGCAAGGTCAATGACAATTTGACCTTACCATATTCCGCATTTACCATCGAAGCTGCAATCCATTCTGTACATTATTCGCAATAGTCTTTAAAATACATATGTTTATTTCCGCCGAACGGCACGGCTCAAATTTTATTTTTCTAAATATTTTTCAATGAAGTTCTCAACCGTGTTCCAATAAAGCTCCGGCTCAACCGAGGATGAAAGCGCGTGTCCGGCACCATTGACGGTCAAACATTCCTTTTCGCAGGCCGCCGCCGAATACAGCTTATCGAGCATACTGTATGGAACAAGCTCGTCATCGGAGCCGTGAATAAACAGAGTCGGAATACGGCTTTGTTTGACCTGCTCAAGAGCGCTCGCTTGCTTGAAATCATACCCGTCGCGAAGTCTTGACATCACAGACGCGGCGTTGAGTACGGGGAACCACGGGATATGCAGAGCGTTTGCTTCGCATTTGAATTCATCCCATTCCGAGGTGTAGCCGCAATCTGCGATTATAGCCTTGACATTTTCGGGCAGCTCTTCTCCGGAGGCCATAAGCACCGTCGCCGCTCCCATGGATACGCCGTGTAGTATTATTTGCGCATTCGAATCCCAAGAAATAATAAGCTTTATCCATTCGATAACGTCAAATCGCTCCGGCCAGCCCATTCCTATTTTCGTGCCCTCACTGTCGCCGTGTGCACGTGCGTCTGCTGCCAGAACATTATACCCGAGTGAGTAAAATTTGTTTACAAAACCGGCCATATGCTTGGCCTTGCTTGTGTATCCGTGGCAGACAAGTACATATTTTGAACTGTCGTTTTTAAATATCTTGCCGTGCAGACGAAGAGAGTCGGACATAATGTAAACATCCTCACCGTGCTCATTGTACCATTTTTTCATTTCGGGCGTACCGGTAAGTCCGCTGTATTTTTCGCTCGCGTCTTCTTCGCTGCCGGATGTGTTCGTGACCTTTTGAACGAGATTGTTGAGCTTACTCATATGTATAGGTGATTTTGTGTTTATCGAGAAATCATAGAATATTTCAGCCGACATTGCGGTCAATGCCGTCAGTCCGCAGAGAGTGCCGAAAACCGCACCTGCATTTTTTCTGTTCATAGAAAATCCTCCGTCATTTTTTAAAATTATACCATACTCACGAATTTTGTTTCAAGTCTTTTGCTGTTTATATATTTTATACGGTAATTAGAACTGTTTTTTGTTAAAAAAGCAAAGAGACTCAAGTAGACCGTTTCAAGCGTTTTTCTCCGTATCGAAAATGTTGTGCGGTATTGATTCCGATTTATCGCTTTGATATAATAAGATGAGAGTAATAGAGGTGGATTATGAAAATAACATACATTAACCACAGCGGATTTTTGGTTGAAACCGAGAACTGCTACTATGTTTTTGATTATTACAAGGGTGAGATGCCGAGCCTTGACAAAAGCAAGGAAGCCATAGTCTTTTGCAGTCACTTTCACCAAGACCATTTCAATCCGAAGATCTTTGAAATTCTTGATGATATGGGTATGAATTATCAGGCTGTTTTGGCGAAAGATATCAGCAAAAAGAAGTATCCTGCCGGTGTGAAAGTTACGACGGCTTACCACGATCAAACTTATATTCTTGACAACGGTACAAAGGTTACTACGCTTCTTTCAACCGACAGCGGTGTTGCCTTTATCGTCAAGACAAGCGAGGGCTTAATTTACCACGCAGGTGATTTGAACGATTGGCATTGGGAGGGTGAGACGGAAGCCGATAACCGCCAAATGACCTCTATGTACCGTGCCGAGATTGACAAAATCAAGGACGCTCATTTTGATGCCGCATTCGTTCCCCTTGACCCACGGCAGGAGGAACACTATGCCGACGGTATGCTTTATTTTTTGAAACATGTCGATTGCAACGCCGTTTTCCCTATGCATTATTGGAACGAACCGAGCGTGATTGATAGGTTTATCACCGAATATCCGCAGTATAAATCACGAATAAAAAACACAGAATCAGCAAAAGGAGAAGAAATATGAGCTTTAGAATGGTTCATGAGAACTATAATGTTTCCGATTTGGATAGGTCGATTAAGTTTTATGGCGATGCGCTTGATTTGCACGAGGTCAGACGAAAAACCACCGACAATTTTATTATCGTTTATTTGAGCAATGATTCAAGCGATTTTGAGCTTGAACTTACTTGGCTTAAAGAACATCCGCAGCCGTACGATTTGGGCGAATGTGAATTCCATTTGGCATTTAAGGCAGATGATTTTGATTCGGCACATAAAAAGCACGAAGAAATGGGCTGTATCTGCTTTGAAAATCCTGAAATGGGTATCTATTTTATCGAGGACCCGGACGGCTATTGGCTCGAAATTTTACCGTAACACAGAATAAACCCAAAAAGCGTCGGAGATTAGCTTTCTCCGACGCTTTTTGTATGTTATAAAATAATGAATAGCGTTGTAAATATTTCGAAAATTTATAACAGTAAAAATTATTAGGGATTATTAATCACATTTCTTACAACAAGAAGAACAAGTGATCTACAACAGTAGAAATTATAAGGGATTATTAATCTTCTAGGAGCGTCTTAGCTCAGTCATTCTAAATCTACAACAGTAGAAATTATAAGGGATTATTAATCTTTGAAAGGACTGCAAAATCCGAAGGAGAAATCTACAACAGTAGAAATTATTAGGGATTATTAATCCTTCAAGCACACCGTCGGTGTAGGTAAGATCTACAACAGTAGAAATTATTAGGGATTATTAATCCGAAGCCTCCCGGCCAAGAACTTTATAATCTACAACAGTAGAAATTATTAGGGATTATTAATCCAATCAATGATGTTGGTGCATATGTTTGATCTACAACAGTAGAAATTATTAGGGATTATTAATCACGCACACGTTGTTGTGTTCAATGATATCTACAACAGTAGAAATTATTAGGGATTATTAATCCCTGTATCTTTTGCGCCGAGGTAGTCTAATCTACAACAGTAGAAATTATTAGGGATTATTAATCTAGACAAGTGATATGCTGCGAGCTGAATCTACAACAGTAGAAATTATTAGGGATTATTAATCTGTATAATAGGAACATATCTAAAACCAATAATCTACAACAGTAGAAATTATTAGGGATTATTAATCCCTTGGATTGTTATAACTTACAAATTCATTTTCGACAATTTGTTAAATATATCCGTCATAAACGGTTTTGATTTTCTTTTTGCGTTCAGTTAAAACACCTGTTTTTTCGTCAAAAACATCAATTTTGCCAATCAAATTATATTTTTCGCAATACACGCTCACGCCCTGCAACACACTCTTTTCGGTTGAGTATGTTGCAGAGTCGGAATGCTTATGGGTATTCGTTCCGTTTAATTGAAACGAATCCTGAACCATAATATTTTCTTCGGTTTCAAGCGAATGAAAAAATATTGAAGCAGGGCAGAATATAAAATCATTTAATTGAGATATAGCTAAGGGCTGCTCGCTCATTTTTGCGTGTATTCAAGCCATTCGGCATTAGTTATACTGAGATTTGCTTTATTAAGCATATCATCCGGAGTGCTTTTTAAAACACTTATTGCCCAAAGCGCCTTTCTCGCAATATTATATGCGCCGTTTGCATCGGCATCGCAAGGTAATGCAGCATTCGTTTCTTTATAATAACGGCTGTCATAGAATTCGCCTCTGTCATTTGCAACAGGGGAAATGAGGTAGTCATCCTCCGGCAATGTGCTGCCGGTAATGCTGTTTCTCATTTGAAGCGTTAATGAAAGAAGCTTTATCAATCGCCTGTAAAAGTCAGCATTGGAAATGCTTAAAATTGAAGTTTTAAGATTACCTTTATAATCAATGCCGAATTCGCCGAACAACGATTTGAATTTATCGGTAAGAACAATTTGCTTATTGTCCCACATATTATTCTTTTCTTTGTTTCGGCAAGTTAAAATCCTGCTTGAATTAGTGCAAACAGTCCAAGTTTTTTTGTAGTCTGAATTGCATCTTGGGAACTTACCGTAATCAATACAAAATTCAAACATATCGGTATTTGCATTATATTTAATGTCATCAATTGTTTCAAATAACTTTTTTGCTTCCGATACGCTTGTGTATTTTGGCTTCAAAAGATTAACAAAACCTGTTACCGGGTCTATTTTGCTTGTGTCCCAAGCCGGAACATAAAAGATGATGCCGTTTTGCTTGCCCTTATTTACGCCGTCAAATTTATTCGTAAGCTGATATGCTCTTAAAAGCCCGCCGTCTTCTGTTGGGTCTGCCTTTTTATCAATAAGCAAATTGAGTTTTGAAATAAGCATATTTTCGAATTTTTGATAAACTTGCTTTTCAACAGGGAATCTGCCACGCTTAAAGCCAAAGTTCAAATCCTCCATGGCAATAACAGCGTCATATTTGACGACTAATTCACAAATTTTGTGAACAACCTGACTGATATAGCCTTCTTTGAGTTCCTTTATATTTTCAACAGAAGTCCAATTTTTTCTTGCTTTATCTCTTTCCTTTTCTTTTGTGTCCAAAAGCTTTTGATAATCAACTCTGTGTCCGTTATCACTGATTATTTCATTAAGCGACATTTGCTCAACGATTTTACCGTTTGAATCAATAACGCTGATATAAATCAGATTTCTTTCGCCTCGGTCAATGCCGATGACATAATTATCATCTTTATATTTAACCGCCTTGCGAACGTCATAATTCAAAAATTCCTGACCGTGTGCCTTAAAGTTGATTGTAATAGGCACGTGAAGCGAAAATTGCCTTTTGGTAAATCTCTTGTCTTTAATAATGTCATACTCAAAAGTGCTTTCTTTTTTCTCGTTATCAGGATTTTTGTTTTTTATCGGTTGATTGGCTTGATGAGTTATTTTTTCCTTGTCATTTATACTTGCTTCACGGTAAAACATCTCGGCTTCACCGTTGAGCTTGTATACCACATTTGATACCTTTAAATACAGATGCGTTGCGGTATTTCCTATATAATACATAACCCAAAAAGCGTCGGAGAAAGCAAATCTCCGACGCTTTTTGCGAGTATATATTCAGGTCTTTGCGGGAAACCCGTTGCCCGATTGCTTTTACAATTCTAAAATCGTATATATGAATTTGCCCATTTCGTCTATCACGTCCTCTGCTTGCGGAAAAACTCCGGTTGCGTTTAAATATCCGTGGCCTAGCCCGTTGTATACGACAAGCTTTGTTTTTACATTTGCGTTTGCAAGCTTATGAGCCCAAGCGACGGCGTCTTTTTTCAGATAGTCAAGCGCGCCTACTGTAATAAATGTCGGAACATTGCCGCTTGCGTCGAAAATGTACGGATTATTGTATTCGTCGGGCGAGAGTATGCCTATCTGCTTAAAATTGCAGCGTGTAAGCATTTGCATTTGTTTTATTACGCCTTTTGAAACGGCCTTTTGTGACGGCTCAAATTTGTAGTCGGAATATCCTTTTTTATAATACTCGTCGGTAAAACCGAACATATTCAAGGTAGGATAGAGCAGAAGCTGCGCTTTGATTTTTCCGGTACCCTTGTATTTGGTAGAGCACGCTTGAGCAATATTTCCTCCGGCACTGTCACCGCAGATAAAAATTCTATCCTTGTTTATTTTGAATTCGCCACAGTTGCGGCTTATATATTCCAATACGTCAAAGCAATCGCTGTACGGTGCGGGATAGGCGTTTTCGGGCAAAAGCCTGTAATCTACGCTGATTACCTTAACGGCGAATTTATCAACGAGCATTTTTAAGCTCTCGTCATACGGTGCGAGCGTTCCGCCGACAAATGCGCCGCCGTGAATGAAAATCATTGCCGTCCTTGTGACTTCACATTCAGCATTTTCATATATTCTGATCGGAATATCAAATCCGTCGGAAGCTTTAATGTGTTTGTTTTTGATTGAAACGCCTTTTATATGACAGTTTGCATAAGAAATCCTGTCGCAGCCCTTTCTGAAAAAGCCGAGGCTTCTCTCGGTTATTTTTAAATGAATACTGTTTAGAACAAAATCCGGGACAAGCTTTAGTTTCTTTGCCATTTTGCCTATGGGTCCGCCGAGCATGCGCGGATCTATGCCGTATTTTGATACGGCATCGGGCGCATACTTGGCTGTGTAAGTTAAATTTCCGTCGACTTCCGCGTAGGCTGTTCTCTTTAATTCGTTCAAGAACTCCTCGCTGTACCATTTTTTATCAAAGCTCTTTTTATTATTATTCATAATACACCTTCTGCCGATGATATGGTATAACTATATCATAATAAGGACGGTTGTCAATAAAATAAGTTAAGTGTATAATTATTAATATAAAGATTATGCGAAAGGTTTTTTATGTCTCATATTATCCCAACTCCGTTATTTGAAAAAACAGATGAAACAAAAAGATTGTTCATAAAATCTTTGTCGCTTGACGAAAGAAATGTCAACTGTTCTGTTAAAGATGATTTTTATGATTTTATGCGTAAACTCGAACTGCCGGTCGGGAATGATGTTGTTGTTAGTTTTACGCATGATTTTTCGCTTGAAAATGAAGAATACAGACTTGAAGTAAACGAGAAAATCTCCGTGTATTCGAGTGGGGAGGCAGGAAAAGTGTTTGCTCTGCAAACACTCAAGCAACTACTGTTTGAATACGGCCGAACGATTCCGTTTGTTGCGATAAAGGATAAGCCTAAGTATAAAATCAGGGGCTTTATGCTTGATGTCGGGAGATATTTCTATCCCGTTGACGAGGTCAAGCTGTTTATTAGAAAAATGTCTTTGCACAAGCTTAATTTTCTGCATTTGCATTTGACGGAGGACCAGGGATGGCGAGTTGAGATTTACAAATATCCGTTGCTGACGCAAATCGGGTCTGTAAGGAAAAAGACAAATTTTAATCATAGGCAACATAAGAGCTATTACACAAAAGCTCAGATTAAAAGTATAGTCAAATATGCACATGATTTCGGTATTTCGGTTATGCCTGAATTTGATATTCCGGGACACAGCAGAAGTGCTCTGGCTTGTTATAATTACCTCGGCTGTTTTGAAAGAAATTTGCCGGTCGCCGACCATTGGGGAGTAAAGCATGATGTTTTGTGTGCAGGGAAAGAAAGCACATATGAATTTGTCGAGGATATAGTGGATGAACTTTGTGAGCTTTTCCCGGATAAGTATTTTCATATAGGCGGCGACGAGGTGCCGAAACACAGATGGCATCTTTGCCCGCATTGTCAGGCAATGATGAAGAAGCTTGGGTTAAATAACGAGGATGAGCTTCAGTGCTGTTTTATGAACAGAATCAATGATTATTGCGCGGGCAAGAATAAGCAGGCGTTTATGTGGAGTTGGGATTTGAAGGATGATAAGCTGCTTTCCGAAAATTTGGGTTTTACGAAATGCGGAGACATAAACACGGGCGGCAGACCGTTTATCGATACAAGTTCAAAAGCATATTATATAGATTTGCCTTACGGCTACATAAGTCTCAAAGATACCGCCAACCATAAATTATACGACGGAAATTGCCTCGGTGCGGAAGCAACGTTATGGACGGAATATGTTCCCGATATGAAAAAAGCGGACAAAATGACTTATCCTAGGCTTGGAGCTATGTGCGAAACTGTTTGGCGCGGAGAAAATTCATATGAGCAGTTTCATAATAAGCTTGATTATTATTACTCATATCTTGATAAAAACAGAATCGGATATTCAAAGCTGTATTTTGCAAATCCGAACAGGGTTCTTGGTTTTTTACAGAGGATTTGGTTTGAAAAACGACAGCTCACATGGGAAGGATTAGCAAATATTTTTGACGATTTAAAAGTTAAGTATATTGCAAAAAAGAACAGTAATTTATAATTTTATGCGGATTCAGACGAGTGTGACGCTGATTAAAAAAATGTTCACTTTTTCGCTTATTATGAAGACCGTTACATTTATTAAGCCGGAGGAGCGGCTCGACGAGATAACAGCATATCAAATAGGAAAAGCGGATAAGTATACATGGGGTATAGGAAAGGTATAATATGGGGGTTATAGTGTGGAAGTGAAAAAAATTATATTTGTCTGCCACGGTAACATATGTCGTTCTCCTATGGCAGAATTTATATTTAAAAGTATGGCAAATAATCTTGGTGTGTCGGATAAATTTTCGGTATGTTCGAGAGCAACGAGTGATGAGGAAATATGGAATGGCGTAGGACAACCAATATATCCGAAAGCTAAAGAACAGCTTTTATATCACGGAATAGCAATAGGAGATAAAAAGGCAATTCAGCTAAAAAGAAATGATTATTATGAAGCGGATATGTTTATCGGCATGGACAGCGCCAATATACGTAATATGAAAATACTATTCGGCGGCGATGCGGATTACAAAATACACAAATTGCTTGAGTTTACGGGAAGCAATTCCGACGTTGCCGACCCATGGTATTCAGGCGACTTTGACAAAGCATACAATGACATAGAAAAGGGCTGTAATGCTCTTCTCAATTTCTTCCTCTTTGAAAATTCTTGACTTTGATTACAAAAGTTGATACAATACAATAGCTCACTCGGAGGGCTGGTTATCGTATGGAAATAACAAGCCGGATAAGGTGCAGGCTGAAATGCCCGTTCCATATCCGGTCTTTTTTAATATTCAAGGAGTAGGTATGGATCTTTTAAAGGATAATGTCGGTAAGCTTTACCGCAAATTTTTTATAGCTTCATTCGGAAGTGCACTGATAGCGTGTATTTACGGACTTGTGGATATGGCTATGGTAGGGCAGTATCACGGACCGGACGGCTCTGCCGCAATGGCGGTAATTGCCCCAATTTGGAATATTATATACAGCTTTGGGCTTTTGTGCGGTATAGGCGGCTCGGTGATTTATGCCGTCGCAAGGGGAGAACGCGATGACGTAAAAGAGGCAAACGGATATTTTACCTCTGCATTTATACTCGGAGTTTCATGGGCATTGATACTTTGGGTCTTGGTGTGGGTCTGCGAGGAACCGCTTCTCAGGCTTTTCGGCGCAAATGACGCACTTATGCCGCTTTGCAAAGAATATATGGTAGCCCCAAAGCTTACTGTTCCCGTATATGTATTTATAAATCTGCTCTCGTCGTTTCTCCGTAATGACGGTGACCCCGGCAGAGCCACAAAAGCCGTTATTTTCGGCGGTATATTCAATGTGTTCGGAGATTATTTCTTTGTGTTCACATTGGATATGGGAATTAAAGGCGCGGGAATTGCAACAGCAATGGGAGCTTCAATGTCCGTTCTTGTGATGCTTACGCATTTTATCAGCAAAAAGAATACGTTGAAATTCGTAAAGCCTCTCAGAATACTTAACAGCTTTAAAATGATAAGCGTCAACGGATTTTCTTCATTTATAGTTGACGTGGCAATGGGCATAGCCACAATGCTGTTTAACCGCCGTGTAATGGAGTATCTCGGTACGGACGCACTTGCGGTTTACGGAGTAATAGTTGTTGTAGGCACTCTTGTACAGTGCTGCTCTTACGGTATCGGTCAGGCGGCACAGCCTGTAATTTCGCGTAATTTCGGTGCCGGACTTACAGACAGAATTAAGACAATGCTTAAGTACAATATCATAACCGCCGCCGTTTTCGGAGCAATTTGGACGGTTCTTTCTATGGCTATGCCGCAGGTGTTTATAAAGCTGTTTATGACGCCCACTCCCGAGGTGCTGTCAATAGCTCCCGGAATAATCAGAATTTATGCGATTTCATTTATACTGCTGCCGTTCAATATCTATTCAACGTACTATTTCCAGGCTATTATGAGAGCCAAGATATCACTTATCGCATCCGTTGCAAGAGGTATTGTAATAAGCGGTGCTCTGATACTTTTATTGCCTGTTGCTTTCGGCGGAAATGCAGTTTGGTGGGCAATGCCTATAACAGAAGCCGTTGTATTTGTGTATTCGGCTGTTATGATGAAAAAAGTGAAGCTGTCAAGATAGTATTCTGCTGTCGAGCAAAAAACGAGTCATTGCAAAAGCATTCAAAAGGGTGTATGCTTATCTTGATTTTTACTGAAAAGAGGAGTTTTCGGTTGACTGTTGACGAAGCACTCGCAAGGCTTCAAAAATCTGCTTTCAGAGCTAAATTTCATCTGTCCGACGAGGACATAAATTACATTGACAAAAAAGGCTTGGATACCGTAAAAAGCCATGCGGAGGATTTTATAAAGAAACGTCTTGCACCGGCGGTTATACCAAACGACGGCAAGCAAACGCCGATGCGCGGTCACCCCGTATTTAAGGCTCAGCATGCCTGCGCCTGCTGCTGCCGAGGGTGTTTAAATAAGTGGTATCATGTAGAAAAGGGCAGAGAATTGTCTTATGACGAGCAAAGGCGGATAGTTAATCTGTTAATGGCTTGGATAGAAAGAGAATACCGCAGCTATAAAAATAATACATAAAAGCAGTCCCGTGAAGGAGAGTAAACTTCACGGGACTTTTTCTTTATTCAATTATTCGCTTACTAAATTTTTAATGACCTCAACCATCTTGAGCATAGCATTTACAGGTATTGCCTCATAAATACTGTGGAAGTTCATTCCGCCGGTTGAAAGGTTGGGGCAGGGCAGACCCTCAAACGAAAGCCTTGCACCGTCGGTTCCGCCGCGTATCGGTGTAATTTGCGGCTCCACACCGGCTTTACGCATTGCCTTTTTTGCTCGTTCTACTATGTCTATATGCTCTTTAATGACATCAAGCATATTGTAATAGCTGTCTTTAATTTCAGCCGAAACCGTGTTTTCTCCGTATTTGCGGTTGAAAAATTCAACAAGTACGGTAATAAATTCCTTGCGATTTGCAAAGCTTTGCTTGTTGTGATCTCTGATTATCATATGAAGAGTTGCCTTGCTCTCGTTGCCGTTAACCGATGAAACGTGATAAAATCCCTCGCGATTTTCGGTGTGCGCGGGAGCTTCGGCGGCAGGAAGCATATTTATAAATTCCGCAAGATACAAAACAGCGTTTTTCATCTTGTTTTTAGCCGAGCCGGGATGCGTGTTGACTCCGTTGAAGGTTATTTTTGCACCTGCCGCGTTGAAGTTTTCATATTCTATTCCGCCAAGCTCTCCGCCGTCAACGGTATATGCAAAATCCGCGTCAAAAGTTTCAAAATCGAACTTGTCGGCACCTCTGCCTATTTCTTCATCGGGTGTAAAACAAATTGAAATTTTGCCGTGGCAAAGCTCTGTGTCATCGCAAATTTCGCGGCACGCCTCGATTGTTTCGGCAACACCGGCCTTGTCGTCTGCGCCGAGAAGTGTTGTTCGGTCCGTGACTATAATATCCTCTCCCGAATACTTGGCATCTATCATCGGCGCATTTGTGCCGTCAAATTTTATTATTTTTGCTTTGACGTCTTTTCCGCTGACATCGGGGGATGTGTCCATATGAGAAATTAATCCGATTTTGGGAAGCTTCTCAAATCCTTTTGTAGCAGGTATATGTCCGTAAACATAACCGTATTTATCACGGTAAGCGTCACTTACACCTATGCTTTTCAGCTCTTTTACAAGGTAATCCGCAAGAACCGTTTGATTTTCCGTTGACGGTATGCTCTCGCTGTTTTCGTTTGAGGTCGTTTCGAATTCGACGTATCTTAAAAATCTGTCAATAACACTCATCTTATTCATTCCTATCTGAAAAAATTATGCCTTTTCGGTACAAAATGATTTTAACATACGGCTATTATCTTTTCAAGCATATAAAAATCGCCCGTACCTTAAACGATACGGGCGATCATTTTTGCGCTTAGTGTCTTAAGAGAAATTACTTCTCAAGGGTAGCATACTGGAAGTACCAATAGCCGTACGGGCTGTGCCATACGCCCTTAAGCTCGGGCTTCTGGAGCCAGAAGTCATTGTAATAAGCAACGGGGATGCAGGCGTAATCTTCCATCATGGTCTTTTCAGCCGCGTGGAGAGCCGCAAAGTGAGCTGCGGAGTCTGCAACCTTAGAGTTAGCAATGTCAGCGTCAAAAGCAGCGCTGTTGTATTTACCGTCGTTGTTGCCGTTGGTAGAAACGAAGAGCTCAAGTATATTTGAGGCGTCATTATAGTCCATTACCCAGCCGTTGCGAGCCATATCGTAATTGCCTGCACGACGCTGAGGAGTGAATGAAGACCATTCAACAATGTCAATCTTCATAGTGATACCGAGCTGAGCATAAGCACTCTGGAGATACTCTGCAACAGCCTTGTGGTAACCTGCATCGTTTGTTGAGTAGGTGATGGTCGGGAAGCCCTTACCGTCGGGATATCCTGCCTCTGCAAGAGCCTTTTTAGCCTCCTCGAGATTAGCCTGATAGTCCTTGCTGATATAGGTCTCTCCGCCGTTTTCCTTAACTGCGTTATCAAAGAACATACCCTCGTTATCAACAACGCCGGGACCTGCAAAGTTATAGGCGGGGGAGTATGTGCCCTGCATTATGGTGTTTGCAATGTAGTCGCGGTCAATTGCAAGGTTAAGAGCCTTGCGGACATTCTTGTTGTTGAAGGGAGCCTTGTTAAGGTTCATGCTGAGATAGTAGGTGCCGAGAATGGTGTCAACATAGAATTCTCCGCCGTCAGCAGCCTTCTTGAGAGTCGGGATTTCCTCGGTGGGAACATCCTTAATGAGCTGAGCCTCGCCGCTGTTGTATGCGGTGAAGGAAGCACTTGAGTTTTCGAGAAGCAAGAATGTGAGCTTGTTGTTAACTATGCGCTTTGAATCCCAACCACCTTTGTAGTTCGGGTTCTTTTTGCATACAATGCGCTCACCGGGAGTCCATTCGGTAATCATGTACGGACCGTTGCAGACATAAGTATCGGGTTTTGTAGCCCAAGAGTCACCGTTAGCTTCAACGGTAGCCTTCTGTACGGGGCTCATAGTGCCGAATGCAACGATTTTGTCAAAGTAAGAGCAGGGGTAAGCAAGCTTGACTGTAAGAGTTTTGCCGTCCTCGCTTGCTACAACGTTGAGCTTGTCGGGATCGGGAGTAGTAGTGGGCTTACCGTCTTCATCCGGATTGCCGATAGCGTCCTGATAGCCCTCAACCATACCGATAACAGTCTCGGCATAGGGAGCGGCAAGCTCTGTGTTTGTAAGGCGCTTAAAGGTATACTCAAAGTCCTTAGCGTTAAGCTCGGTGCCGTCAGACCATTTAAGACCGTCACGCATTGTGAAAGTCCAAGTAAGACCGTCATCGCTTACAGTGTACTTTTCAGCCTGACCGGGCTGAACCTTGTTGTCCTCATCAATTATGAGAAGTGTCTCATAGAGCGTGATGAGCATATTGCCGCCGTCAACAGCACTGTTAAGAGCGGGATCGAGCGTTTCGGGGTTAGGTCCTATCTGAACCGTTATGCCGGCGTCGTCCTTTTTGCTGTTGCCGCATGAACTCAGGAGTGCCATTGCCGACAGACACATGACAACTGCGAGTATCGCAGCAATAAGTCTTTTGGTTTTCATTAAATACATCTCCTTCTTATAGCAACTCGCGCTGCTTAAAAATATATCCATTGTGCTCCAGATGCACAATAAACAACTATTTTACCTTGTCAAGGTGATGGCAAGCTGCAAAATGGCCTGCCGAGATTTCGCGAAGCTCCGGGCATTTTTCGGCGCAAAGGCCGTCGGCATACGGGCAGCGGGTCCTGAAACGGCATCCGCTCGGGGGATTCAGCGGACTCGGAACATCGCCCTCAAGAGGAATTCTGTGAGAGGAGCGTGCAATTATCGGGTCTGCCTCCGGTATAGCCGAAATAAGGCTCTTAGTGTATGGATGCGCGCTGTGTGTTATAAGCTCGTAGCTGTCGGCGAGCTCAACGAGCTTGCCGAGATACATTACGCCTATACGGTTTGAAATATGTCTTACGACGCTTAAATCGTGCGCTATGAAAAGGTAGGTGAGACCGAGCTCGTTCTGCAAATCCTCAAACATATTGACGACTTGTGCCTGGATTGAAACGTCAAGAGCCGATACAGGCTCGTCGCATACGATAAATTCCGGATTTACCGCAAGAGCTCTCGCTATGCCGACGCGCTGCCTCTGACCGCCCGAAAACTCGTGCGGATAGCGGTTGGCGTGCTCGCTGTTAAGACCGACGGTCTCAAGAAGCGATATGATTTTGTCGCGTCTTTCCTTTTTGTTGGCGGCAAGATGATGAATATCAATAGCTTCGCCGACAATATCTCCTATCGTCATACGCGGGTCAAGACTCGCATACGGGTCCTGAAATACCATCTGCATCTTTCTTCGATAGGGGAGCATATTCACCGCGATTTTTTTCTTTTTGTCAAATATGACGTCTCCGTCATATATTATTGTTCCGTCTGTGGGCTCGTAAAGCCTTAAAAGAGTGCGCCCTACTGTGGTTTTACCGCAACCGGATTCGCCGACGAGCCCGAGAGTTTCGCCTTTTTTTATATAAAACGAAACATCGTCTACCGCCTGAACGTATTTTTTCTTTTTGCCTCTGCCTCCGGCAGGAAAGTACTGCTGCAAGTGCTGTACTTCTATGAGCTTTTTATCGTCACTCACAGTCTTTCTCTCCTTCCTCAAATTCTTCTTTTTGAAGCAGCCAGCAATGGCTGTAATGTGTGTCGCTTAAAACCGTTTTCGGCGGCATTTGCTTTAAGCATATCTTCATGCATTTTGAACATCTCGGTGCAAACGGACACCCTGCCGGCGGGTTGAGAAGATCGACCGGCTGCCCTTCAATCGGTACAAGCCTTTCCTTACTTTCGACATTCAGCTTCGGAATGGATTTTATAAGACCCTTTGTGTATTCGTGCTTCGGCTCATAAAATATCTCGTCTGCCGTGCCGTATTCAACTATATGACCCGCATACATAACTGCAATTTTTTCGCACATACTCGCGACAACGCCAAGGTCGTGAGTTATCATAATTATGCTCATTCCGAGCTTTTTACGCAAATCCTGCATAAGGTCAAGTATCTGCGCCTGAATTGTGACGTCAAGAGCCGTTGTAGGTTCGTCGGCTATTAAAAGCTTCGGCTCGCAGGCAAGAGCTATGGCAATCATAACTCTCTGGCGCATACCGCCCGAAAGCTCGTGCGGATACTGTTTAAGACGCTTGGTAGGCTCGTTAATGCCTACAAGCTCCAAAAGCTCCTTAGCGCGCTCATATGCCTGTTTTTTGTCTTTATCCGTATGCAGCCTTATAACCTCTGTTATCTGGTTGCCTATTGTGTAAACGGGATTAAGGCTCGTCATAGGGTCCTGAAATATTATGGAAACCTCGTTCCCTCTTATCTTTCTGAAATCCTTATCGGTCATCTTTTCAATTTCGTGACCGTTAAATCTGATTGTTCCGCCTATAAGCTTGCCCGGGTAGGCGGTAAGCCCCATTATTGAATATGCCGTGACGGATTTTCCCGAACCCGATTCACCGACTATTCCGAGAACCTCGCCTTCATCCATCGAAAACGAAACGCCGTTAAGTGCTTTGACTTCGCCTGCGGGAGTAAAGAACGACAGCTTTTCGTCTTTTATTTCCAAAAGTTTTTCACTCAAAATATTTACCCTCCTTTAGTTCTTGAGCTTCGGGTCGAACGCGTCGCGCAGCCCGTCTCCGAGAAGGTTAAAGGCAAGTATGATAACGCTTATAAGTAACGCCGGTAAAAACAGCAGATAGGGATAAGTGTTCATACCCTTTACGGCCTCCGTGGCAAGAGAACCGAGCGACGGCATGGGAGCCGTAACGCCGAGTCCGAGGAAGCTCAAATAGCTTTCGGTAAATATTGCGGAGGGTATCTGAAGCGTGGTTGTTACTATAAGAGTACCTATGCAGTTCGTCAAAAGGTGCTTTCTGATTATACGCGAATTGCTTGCACCGAGTGCTCTTGCCGCGGTAACGTATTCGGACTCCTTGAGTACAAGTATTTGAGAACGTGTTATTCTTGCCATACCTACCCAGTATATCAAAACGAATACAAGGAATATTGCTATAAGGTTCGGTCCCATTCTCTGCATCCAAGTAAAACCCGGATTTGCAGAGAGCGCTTCGAGTCGCGGCTTTAGGGAGGTTGCAAGCAGAATTATTAAAAGTATATCGGGAATGGTATATAAAATGTCGGTAAAACGCATCATTATATTATCGACCCAACCGCCGGCAAAACCGGCTATTGCACCGAACAGCGAGCCGACTATAAGAACCAGCGCTGCGCACACAAGACCTACCGTAAGGCTTATTCTTGTGCCCATCATAAGGCGAACGGCAAAGTCTCTGCCGAGCTTATCCGTTCCGCAGATGTGAGGAAATACCTTTTGACCCGCGTCTATTTGCGCCTGTTCTGTTTCGCTGTACTGAAACGGGGAGAGGTTCTCGCTGTATTTTATTTGCTGCTCATAGCTGTACGGCCAAAAGCTGGGAAGAATGTAAGCAAAAACCACTATCAGTAAAATAAAGACAAGACTTATCATGGCAACCTTGTTTTTACGCAGACGTCTGAGGCCGTCCTTCCAAAAGTTGACGCTGTCTCGCATTACAACAAGGTTTTCTTTTTCCGTCGTTGTAGCCGGTATAAAATCGTCTGCCTTCAAATGCAGACTCGGAAATTTTTTGTTCATCGGCGATGCCGCTCCTTACTTAAGTTTGATTCTCGGGTCGATTATTTTATACAGTATGTCAACTATGACGTTTGCAACTATGATAAGTGTCGCAAGGACAATTGTTGTTCCCATTATCATGGTGTAGTCGCGGTTGACTATGGCCGAAACAAATTCACGGCCGAGACCGGGTATTGCAAATATCTGTTCTACTATAAACGAACCCGTCATAAGGCTTGCGAGCATTGGTCCGACGTATGTTATTACGGGGAGTATTGCGTTTCTGAGAGCATGCTTGAAGAGTATTTTGAAGTTTGAAAGGCCTTTGGCTTTTGCCGTTCTTATATAATCCTGCCCCATAACGTCCAAAAGACTTGAGCGCATAAGCCGCGTTATATATGCCGTCGGGTAAACCGACAGTGCCGTCACCGGCATTATATATGACGACAGCGTGTTAAGACCTACCGTTGGCAGCAGGTTTAGCTTGCTGCCGAATGTATACAGTAGAATTACGCTGATTATAAAGCTCGGTATTGCGATACCGCACGTCGCGAGTACTATAATAAAGTTATCGGCAAATTTACCTCGGTTGTATGCCGAAAGACATCCGAGCGGTATGCCTACAAGAAGAGAGACGAGAACAGCTATTCCGGCGAGTTTTGCCGATACGGGGAATTTAGAAAAAATAATGTCCGATACGGTTCTTCCTCTTTGACGTAAGCTTACGCCCATATCGCCCTTGATAAAATCGGTGATATAGGTTATATATTGCTCAAATAAAGGTTTGTCCAATCCGTATTTTGCCGCGAGAGCTTCCTGTGCAGCCTTGCTTATGGATTTTTCCGCAACGAACGGACCGCCGGGAACAAGGTTCATAAGGAAAAACGTCAGCGTGGCAACAATGAAAATGCTGAGCAAGCCCATTGCTATGCGCTTGATGATGTACTTGGTCAAATGATAGACCCCCTGTTAATTTGTGTATTTTTTTCAAAAGACATAGAAGTCTTTTTATATTATTGTCTCAAATAACCAATTATTGCTAAAACACAGGTATTCTTGACGACATTATTTGTACATTTTAGCACAATGGCTCACTAAAATCAAGATTTTTGCTTTGTATTTATTTAACTATTCCGCAAAACAAAGCATTTTTTCGTGATATGTACCGATATAAGACATTTTGCCCACTAAATAACGATTTAAAAATATTTGTAATTTTTTCTTGACAAAGAAAGAACGGCGTGATAACATTGTGGCAACATCTAAAAAACCTGTGATTAAGAAGAGTAGCTTTACTTAAAGCTTGCAGAGAGCGGTTGTCGGTGGAAATACCGCAGGGGAGAGTACAGCGAATGGACTTATGAGGGCGGCACGAAAGCGTTTGCGAGTAGCGGCCGACGGGTTCCGTACCCGTTATCAGAGCGGCTTATATGTAAGTATAAGAAACGAGCGGTCGGTTTTTCCGGCAATTTGGGTGGTACCGCAGGATTCAAAGTCTTGTCCCATATATGGGATAAGGCTTTTTTTATTTGCTTATTAAGGAGAAAAGAATGCAATATTATTTAAGACGATGGCGATTTTTAAAATATAACATTGTACACTGATTTATTTTAAAAATTAAGGAGTCATCATTATGAAAAAAGTAAAAATAACGATAGCGGTAATTTTAGCGTCAATAACAATATTCTTCGTAGGCTGTACGGCGAAAAAAGACAAGGTTCCGGTAATAGGCATCAGTCAGTACGGTGAGCACGCCTCGCTTGATAATTGCCGCGAGGGCTTCCTTCTCGGTCTTAAGGAGGCCGGACTCACAGAGGGTGAGGATTACACAATAGATTATCAGAATGCTTCGTTTGACAATGCCACCGCAACACAGATTGCCAATAACTTCTCTTCCAAAAACGTCGCGCTTATGTGCGCCATAGCAACCTCCTCGGCAACAGCTTGCTACGCTGCGGCAGAGGATAAGAACATTCCGGTTGTATTCAACGCCATAACAGACCCCGGTGAAGCAGGTCTTACAACAGGCAACATTACGGGCGTTTCGGATAAGCTTCCCGTTGACCCGCAGCTTGAGCTTATCAGAAAACTCCAGCCTGATGCAAAAACAATCGGTATCATTTACACAACAAGCGAACCGAATTCGGTATCAGCAATCGCCGAGTATAAAGAAAAAGCAGGCAACTACGGATTTACTATCGAAGCCACAGGCGTTGCCGATCAGGCGTCCGTTACACAGGCTGCCGATACTCTTATAAACAAGAAGGTTGATTGCATCACAAACCTTACCGACAATAATGTTGTAGGCGTTCTTCCGTCAATACTTGAAAAAACCAATGCCGCAGGTATTCCCGTATACGGTAGCGAAATTGAGCAGGTTAAAAAAGGCTGTGTGGCGTCTGCCGGTATCGATTATGTGGAGCTCGGCAAAATGGCAGGCAAGCTTGCCGCTCGGATTTTAAAGGGAGAAGCTAAGGCTTCCGACATTCCGTACGAAACAGTGACCGAGTACAGCACATATATAAATTCCGACGCAGCAAGCGCTATGGGAATTACCGTCCCGTCGGATGTAGCCGCAAAGGCAATAGAATGTAAATAAGGTAGTGTAAAAAAATGCTGGATCTTATTATAAGCACGTTAACTCAAGGCTTTATATACGCTCTTCTCTCCTTCGGCGTATATATTACATATAAAATATTGGATTTTCCCGATCTCACCGTAGACGGCAGTTTCCCTTTGGGAGCTGCCGTAACGGCTGTTTTACTTGTAAAGGGCGTAAATCCGTATCTCGCTCTTTTAATATCTTTTCTTGTCGGAGCTCTCGCCGGATTTGTCACGGGATTTATCCACGTCCGTTTGAAGGTACGCGACCTGCTTTCAGGTATTATAACAATGACAGCTTTATTTTCAATAAATCTTCAGATAGCCGGTTCAAATCTTTCAATCGCGCGTGAAAAAGATACTATATTTACATCTCCCGCTACAATGTCGGTTTTCGGGTCGATGTCGCTTATTTTAAGAAAACTTATCGTTTCCGCAATTCTGATGATAGTCTGCAAGGTGCTTCTTGACCTTTACTTTAAGACTAAAAACGGCTTTTTGCTTCGCGCGGTAGGCGATAACAGCGTACTTGTAACCTCTCTCTCAAAGGACAAGGGCACAATAAAAATAATCGGACTTGTAATATCGAACGCTCTTGTGGCTCTTTCGGGTGCCGTTGCCTGTCAGGAGCAGCGCTCGTTTTCCGCGACGATGGGAACCGGTCAGATAGTGTTCGGCCTCGCAGCGGTGATTATAGGAACAACGCTTTTCAGGCGCGTAAGCTTTATAAAGGGCACCACCGCCGTAATATTCGGCAGCGTAATTTACAAAGCTTGCATACAAATTGCAATAAGCCTCGGCTTGCCTGCGAATCTTTTGAAGCTTATAACGGCTGTTTTGTTCCTGGCAATACTTGTTCTCGGCAATCTTCAGAAAGGCTCGGTGAAGAAAAATGTTGGAGCTTAAGCATATTTCAAAAATATATAATCCCGGGCTCGTTACGGAGATGTGCCTTTTCGACGATTTTAATTTTACCGTAAATGACGGGGAATTCGTCTCCGTAATAGGCTCAAACGGCAGCGGAAAAACCTCCATGCTGAATATAATATGCGGAAGTATACCCGTAAACGCAGGCGAAGTTCTTATAAACGGCAAGTGCGTGAATAAGAAAAAAGATTTTGAACGCTATGCCTATATCGGCAGAGTGTACCAAAATCCATCAATGGGCAATTGCCCGAATATGACGATACTCGAAAATATGTCGCTTGCCGACAATAAAGGAAAGCCCTTCGGTTTGTCATTTGCACTCAATAAAAAACGATATGATTTTTACCGCGAACAGCTTTCGTCGCTCGGTCTCGGACTTGAGGATAAATTGCACGTGAAAATGGGCTCGCTGTCGGGCGGTCAACGTCAGGCGGTTTCACTTATTATGGCAACGCTGACACCGATAGACTTCCTTATCCTTGATGAGCACACCGCCGCACTTGACCCCAAGACCGCGGAAATAATTATGGAGCTTACCGATAAAGTAGTTAAGCAGAAAAAACTTACGGCTGTTATGGTAACGCATAATCTTCGCTATGCCGTGGAGTACGGCACGCGCCTTGTTATGATGGACAGGGGCAATATTATACTTGATAAGGCGGGCGAGGATAAAAAGAATACGTCGATAGATGATATTCTCGCAATATTTAATAAGATAAGTATTGAATGCGGAAATTAACATTTTTTATATAAATACGTATATCAAAGCAGCTTTGGATTTTAAAACCGGCTTCTCAATTAAAAATATATAAAAATGACCGAAAGCAGAGATTATTTTCCGCTTTCGGTCAAAATTTTGGTCGGAGTGAAGGGACTCGAACCCCCGGCATCCTGCTCCCAAAGCAGGCGCGCTACCAACTGCGCTACACCCCGTTATATTTGATTTTTTTACTTTGTTATTTTTGCGAAACACAGCATAACAGTCCGCTGTTCGCACGAAAACGTATTGAATTCCGGCTGAATGCTTAGATATTATACATTTTTAACCCCTGTTTGTCAACGCCGACTATTGCTATTTTGTTTTAACGGTTGTATTATAAATTCGGTGAATGAAATGAACAAAGAACTTACGCGCGAAATGATTAAATATTTAAACGGAGACGTAAAACGCATTAACCATATGCTTAAGGTGCACGCTTTTTCCGAACTGATTGCCGACGGAGAAAAAACAGACGGAAAAATAAAGGATATTTTACTTTCTGCTGCCGCGGTGCACGATATCGGAATACATATCTGTGAGAAGAAATACGGCAGTACGGCAGGCACTTATCAGGAAAAGGAGGGACCGAGTGAAGCTCGTAAGCTTATGACCTCTCTCGGCTTTTCTAAGGACGATATTGAACGTGTGTGTTATCTTGTGGCGCATCACCACACATATACCGATGATATGTCACCGGATTACAGAATTTTGATTGAAGCGGATTTTATCGTAAACGCATTTGAGGATTCGCTCGACAAAAAAGCCGTAAGTGCGGCAAGAAAAAATATTTTCAGAACGGAAACAGGCAAAAAGCTGTTGGACGAAATTTATTTGGAGAAGCATTGTGAAGAATAATATCGGATTTATTTGCCCTGTGTGCAAAAAACCACTTGTAAAAAACGAAAAAAGTTATATTTGCGAAAACAGACATAATTTTGATATTGCAAAGAGCGGTTATGTCAATTTGCTGACGGGCAGCAGTCGAAAAAATCACGGTGATAATCGCCTTATGACGGATTCGCGCAGAGATTTTTTGTCCAAAGGATATTATGAGCCGCTGAGACGTGCTCTGTGCGATACCGTAAAGAAGTACGCCGCCCAAAATGGAAATGTGCTTGACTGCGGCTGCGGCGAGGGGTATTACACAAAGGCTGTTGCCGATGTGTTGCCGCTTTCTTCGGTTTTCGGTACGGATATTTCCAAGGACGAGCTGACCGTTGCCGCAAAACGCGCCAAAAATGTAGATTTTGCGGTGGCGAGTTCTTTTTCTCTTCCATTTGCGGATTCGAACATCGATATTTTACTCGAAATTTTTTCGCCGTACTGCGGTGCCGAATTTAAAAGGGTATTGAAAAAAGATGCTGCTTTTATAATGGTGATACCACTTGAAAATCATCTGTGGGAGTTAAAGTGCGCCGCATATGATACACCTTATAAAAATGAGGTTTCGGACACATACCTTGACGGCTTTGATTTTACAGACAGAATCGACGTAAAATACAAATTCGATTTAAATTCGGGCGAGGATATATCTTCTCTTTTTAAAATGACTCCTTACTATTACAAAACCGGAGTTAAAGAACAAAAGAGGGTAGAGGAGCTGGAAAAGCTTTCGGTTAGTGCCGAATTCGGTATACTTGTCTACCGCAAAATATGATGTTGCAGTTTTTTGAAATATAAAGTATAATAATGCTTGTAATAAAAACAGGGGTGTGAATGTCTTGGAAAAAAACAAGGTTAAAGTAACTATTGCCGGAGTTGACTATGCTCTCACGACTGAGGAGACTCCCGAATATACTACTATGCTCGCTGCCGAAATCGACGAAAAGATGAAAGAGCTTCGCGCTGCAAATCCGTTTATTTCAACGAATCAGGCGGCTGTTTTGATAGCGCTTGATTATGCCAACAGTGCTAAAAAGGCAGAGCAGAGCGCCGATAATCTCCGTGCCCAGATAAAGGATTATCTTGAGGATGCGTCTCAGTCGAAGTCCGAAAGAGACTTCTATAAGCGCGAGATAGACCGCCTTAAAACAGAGCAAAAAGCCGGAGCGGCGCAGATAAATCTGTTCTCTTCCGAAAAAGAGCCGGATTCTGCTAAATGATAAAGTCCGAGATATTGGCTCCCGCAGGCAGCTTTGAAGCATTAACTGCCGCGGTAAGAAGCGGAGCGGACGCCGTGTATTTCGGCACCGGCAACTTTAACGCGCGCAGAAACGCCTCGAATTTTTCGGGGGACGATTTGCAGCGCGCGGTGGATTTTTGCCACGAAAGAAATGTTAAAGTTCATATAACCTTAAATACTCTTGTTAAAGACAGCGAAATGTCGGAGCTTAAGGAAAGCGTCAGGCGTATCTGCAAAAGCGGTGCAGATGCGCTTATTTTGCAGGACCTCGGCGTTTTGCGCGTCGTAAAGGATATTTGTCCCGATATAGAGCTGCACGCCTCCACCCAAATGTCGGTGGGAACGTTGGACGGCATACGTACTCTTGCCGATTTAGGATTCTCAAGAGCTGTTTTGCCTCGCGAATTATCAAAAGACGAGATTAAATATCTGTGCGAAAACTCGCCGATTGAGCTTGAAATGTTCGTCCACGGGGCGCTTTGTATGTGCGTTTCCGGGCAATGTCTCTTGAGTGCGTTTTTAGGATCGCGAAGCGGCAACCGCGGTCTGTGCGCTCAGCCCTGCCGGCTTCCTTTTACGGCGGAAAACGGAACGGGGCATGATTTGAGCTTAAAGGATTTATCGCTTATCGAGTACGCCCCGATACTGTCAAAAACGGGAATATCATCTTTCAAAATAGAAGGCAGAATGAAACGCCCCGAGTATGTCGCAGCCGCAGTTACTGCTCTGAAAAATTCGCTGTCGGGGGAGTATTCAAGCGAGAATTCCGAAGATCTTTGCTCCTTGTTTTCACGCTCCGGATTTACAAAGGGATATTACGAAAATGCTCTGGGCAGAAATATGTTCGGTTTCCGCGAAAAGGAAAATGTAACCTCTGCTACTGCCTCGCTTCTCAAAAAATATGAGCGTATTTACGAAAAAGAGTGTGCGGTTTACAGGGTGCATTTTGTTCTCTCTGTGAAATCCGATAAGAAAATCAGCCTTACGGCTTCCGCAAATGATTTAAGCGTTACTGTTTTATCCGAAAGCTTGCCGCAAATAGCCGTAAACAGACCTTTTACCAAAGAAGAGGCTCTTTTGAGACTTAAAAAATGCGGCGGAACCGTATTTTCATTCGGCGATGCCGACATCTGTATAGACGACGGCTTGAGTGTGTCGGCGGCAGAAATGAATGCGCTCCGCAGGGAGGCTCTGCTTCGCCTTGCCGACAGGCTTAAAGAACGAGCACCGTACCGCATAAACAAAGCTAATATTATTTTTCAAAATCGCAAGCCGAATAAAAAGCCGCAGACGTATATTTCGTTCCGCGATACATCCGCCATTCCTCAAAATGTGGAATGTGATAAGCTTTTTATTCCGCTGTCTTCAAAGCCGGAGCTTTTTGAAAAGTATTCCGCAGGTGCAGTTTTGCCGAGGGGTATATTCGGTAATTTTGACGAGATTGTAAAGAGGCTTATAAAAAGCGGCGCAAGGTATGCCCTTTGTAATACGCTCGATTCGGTTGCAGCGGCAAAAAAGGCGGGTGTTCAGATAATAGGCGGGCCGTTTTTAAATATTTTTAACTCGGTTTCTCTGTCCGAAATTCAAAAGCTCGGAGCGGCGGAGTGCGTGCTCTCATATGAAATGACTTTGAAACAGCTGACTGCGCTTGAGGGAGAATGTCGGCGCGGTGTTTGCGTCTACGGCAGAGTACCGCTTATGCTCACAAGAAATTGTCCGGTAAAAAACGGGAAAAGCTGTCGCGAGTGCGGCGGAAAATCCTTTTTACGCGACAGAAAGGGCATTGAATTTCCGGTTCGCTGTACAAATGGATTTTCCGAACTGTTCAATTCAAGACCCATATATATGGCAGACAGAATGAGCGAAGTCAAAAACGCGGATTTTGTGCTTTTGGAGTTTACAACCGAGGATAAAGAACAGATAAGCTCGGTGCTCAAGGCGTATCAAAACGGTTCTTCGCCCGAAATTGAATTTACCCGCGGACTTTTGTACCGCGGCGTGGAATAAACGCAAAGAATTTTTTATGTGTAAAAATTAAAACGGAGCTGTAAGACTTTGCGTTTTACAGCCCCGTTTATTTTATGCTTTTTTACTTGTACTTTTCGCACAGATATTCCATAGCTTTTTTGTACCCGTCAAATCCGAGCCCTATAAAGTGCGCCTCGCACGCCATACCGGCGTATGAAATATGTCTGAATTTCTCGCGTTCGTTAACGTCCGAAATGTGTACCTCGCAAGCCGGTATGGAAACGGCTTTCAGCGCGTCGAGTATTGCAACGCTTGTGTGTGTATATGCCGCCGGATTTATGACTATACCGTCGAATTTACCTAATGCGTCCTGTATTTTGTCTACTATATCGCCCTCGTGGTTCGATTGATAGCATTCAACCTCGGCGTGAAGCTCTGCGCCCCAGACGTTTATCTGATTTATGAGGGCCTCGTAATTTCTGTCGCCGTAAATCGCAGGCTCTCTTATGCCGAGCATATTGATGTTCGGACCGTTAATTACAAGTATTTTCATTTTGCAGCTCCTTTAAAATATTGTTCGCAACATTTTCTATCGTGTCATTTCCGTCCGCCTCAATATCACAGAATTTTCTGTAAAGCGGAAGCCTTTTTTTGAACATCTCGTTAAGGTCGTTGCTCTGCGACAGCGGCCTGCCGTCTGTCGGCAGATAAGAGGTGCTGCGGTTTAAAAAGATTATCGTCCCGTTTTGTTTCAGAGCGTCGAAGTTATCATCGTTTACAACGACTCCGCCGCCTGTTGAAATTACCTTGCCGCTGAGCTTGCCCGCCGCAAGCACCGCCTCGTGCTCATATTTTCTGAAGAGCTTTTCACCGCCGTTTGCAAATATGTCGGGAATGGGTTTGCCGACGTTCTTTACTATCATTTCATCCGTGTCTATAAAGTCGCGGTTCAAGGCCTCGGCGATTCTTTTTCCGACAGTCGTTTTGCCGGAACCGGGCATACCTATTAAAATAATATTCTTCATCTCAAGTGAGAGCTTATGATATATATCTTCATTTTTACTGTCGGGTATTTTTGTATTCAAAAACAACTCGGCAGCTCTTTTGGCCTGAGCAACAAGCATTGAAAGACCGCTCAGCGCTTTGATATTTCGCTTTTCGGCGTCAAGTATCAGCTTGGTCTTTTGCGGATTATACACTATATCCAGAACACCGGAAAGATTTTTAAATCCGTCAAGCGATAAAGCCGATTTCAGATTGTTCGGATACATTCCCACGGGCGTTGTGTTTACGATTATGTCCGCGTCAAAATGTCTGTCGATATTTTCGTAATTGTTTTCTCCCGAGCGTGAAATATTGACAATTTCGCGCGCTTTTTTATCCTTCAGCACCGCTATCACCGTTAAAGATGCGCCGCCGGAACCCAAAACGAGACATTTTTTGTTTTCTGCCGATATTCCGGAAACATCAATTAAATATGAAAACCCGTCGTAATCCGTGTTATATCCCGTGAGCGTGCCGTCCTTTTCGGCAACTATCGTGTTTACGCTCCCTATTTTCTCGGCGGAGGGCGAAAGACGGTCGAGATAGGGGATGACGGCTTTTTTATACGGAATTGTAACATTTATGCCATCCCAATTTCTGTTTTTAAAAAAGACGTCAAGCTCATTCTTTTGCTTCTCAAACAATCTGTATTCATAATCGCCGAGCAGAGCATGTATCTGCGGCGAAAAGCTGTGACCTAATTTTTCACCCAAAAGTCCGTACATATAAGTCTCCGTTTCAATCAGTATTTAATAAGAAGCGACAGAGTACCTGCCACTATCAGCACAAGTCCCAGAAAAGCTTTTTTTGAAAGCTTTTCCTTTAATATTATGTATGAAAACGCTACGGTTACAACGATGCTCAATTTGTCTATCGGTGCAATGATGCTTGCGGGGCCGTTTTTCAGGGCTCCGTAATAGCAAAGCCATGAGCCGCCTGTGGTGAACCCCGAAAGGACCAAAAACAGCCAGCTCTTTTTATCAATGTCCTTAATTTCTCTCTGCTTCTTTTCCGCAAAGACCAAAATCCACGCCATCAGAAGAACAACCACGGTTCTTATCGCCGTACCGAGATTTGATTCAACGTCCTCTATGCCGATTTTTCCGAAAATCGATGTTAAGGCAGCAAAAACAGCAGAGAACATGTCATATATAAGCGAAGCCCCACTCCTTTTGTCGGCGGAGGAATTATCTGTTTTTTTCTTTTCTATCATAAGAAATGTTCCTGTGCCGATAAGAACCATACCTATTATTTTAACTGCGGTCAGCTTTTCTCCGAGAAAAATCAGGGCAAGTATCATTGTAAGTACCGTACTTGACTTATCGATTGGAGTTACCTTGTTTACGTCGCCGAGACGCAAAGCCTTAAAATAGCAAAGCCAAGAAGCCCCGGTGGACAGTCCCGATAAAATCAAAAATATAAACGTTTTTACGCTTATATCCTTTATTTCGGATGCTGATCCGACAATAAAAACCATCAGCCACGAAAACAACAGCACAACTATTGTGCGCAGAGCCGTGGCAAGATTTGAGTTGACGTTCCGTAAGCCGATTTTAGCAAGAATTGCCGTTATTCCGGCAAATCCGGCAGATAAAAATGCTAAAACGAGCCACATAAAAACACCTCTTATAAGCAGCTGTATAATTATTTGCCTGATTTTTCATTGTAAAAAAATCGCAGCGTTATGGTTTCGGTGTCATCAACGCTTGTTGCATCGGTTTTATAAGCCTTGTAACTTACAAGACAGCCGCCGTCAGTCCATATAACGTCTATATCTCCGTTCTCGTCTGCCATATCAACGACTTTTTTTCCGTTTCCGCGAGCGGACATAAGAAAAGGGGAGTATCGTCTGTAAACGGTCATATTCCATTCGCCAGATCCCGGTTCGCTGTCTACTATAATAGTATGGCGCTTGTCATCCGATGTGGCTTTTTTTACGGTATCGGTGTATAATATTCCGTCAATTGTAATACCGGCAAGGCAAAGCATTATGCAAATTATTATCGAAAGCACTCTTAAAAAAATCCGTGTTCCTTTGCTTTTAAAACGGCCTCGGTGATTTTTAACAACAAGAAAGCATAAGACCGTGAAGCTGACGGCACATACTATAATAAGTATACCGATATAAGAAATAAGCCGCTTAGAGCCTATAAAAAGCGATGCGGAAAAGACCTCAAGAAGCAGGTCCGAGAGCATAAGCAAAAACGATGCCGTTCCGATTCCGAAAAATACTTTTTCCTCTGTTCGCATAAGTGCCTCCTTTGGTTTTTATATACATTATATAGTTGTCTGTCTTTGCCGTCAACACAAAATCGGCGGAAACACCGCATCAAATCGGTTTTTTAAAACATTGACGCCGCAAAGTGTGGAATTATTAAAAAAACACCAAAATTGCGGAAAAATATTCTCTTTTTATAGTTGACAACCGCAAAAACATATAGTAAAATGTCATTAAACAATGAGTGACAACTCAAATAATTGAAATAAGAGGGATTTAATTATGAAAAAGTTCTTAGCAGTGTTGCTTTCCTTAGTGATGGCATTTTCATTCTGCCTCCCGGCTTTTGCTGAAGACACTACTGCAAGCGGCGGCGGAATCGGCGACATACTCGGCGGTATCACTCTTCCCGATGTTGATTTAGGCGGAGCTGTCGATACCATTAAGCAGCTTGTCGGCATTATCATCAACAGCAACGGCAAGATGGATGAGGCTGTTATCGCAGAGATCATTACTCTTCTCGGCAAATTGGCCGGCAATGAAAAGGTTGATCCCGATACGGTTCTTAAAATACTTAACGCTCTTACCAAGGGCGGCAATTCCGGCGGAAACACTCCGAACCCCGATGCTCCGGCAGGCGGTTCCGTAAGAAGTGCTCTTGACGCACTTACCGATGACCAGAGAGATTATATCAGCGGACTTATTGATGTATATCTTACAACCGACTTTGATAACAATGACTATAACGATAAAGACGGCAATCCTGCTTACAACCCGGCAAAGGTTACGGCTCTTATCAATGCTATGAGCAAAATGGATTATGCCGACATCCAGAAGGTTCTTGATGAGCTTCATTCTTCCAAGAATGCTAAGGGCGAAGACATCAATCCCGCTTTGTCAGATGAGGCTTATGAGGTTCTTACAGCCGAGGTTGTTCGTCAGGAAGAGGTTTCCAAGAACAATGCAGCAACTGCAGGCCCGACAGAGGCTACCACAAGTGCTATCGACGGCGTTAAGGGCTTCATCGGTAAAGCTTTTGAGACAATTAAGGGTCTCTTCGGCGGCGGAAACAAAGGCGGAGATTCACCCACAACAACCAAGAAGTCAACAACTTCTAAGGGCGGCTCTTCAACCACAAAAGGTAAGATTCCGCAGACCGGCGACGTTGCTCTCTTCTCAGTAGCAGGCGTAGCTGTGGCAGCAGGTATTGCTCTTGTTCTCACAAAGAAGAAAAAAGAGGATAAATAATTAACCCTGTAATTATTACAAGCGGCTTTGTAAAAGCAAAGCCGCTTGATTTTTTTTGCCGGATGTATTAAAATATAAATGTCTCAAGATTTAAAAGCAATATGAAAGGAACGGCACATTTTGTGCTTTTGCTTAATTTATGATACTGACGATCGATATCGGTAATACTAATATTACCTTCGGAGTGTTTGACGGCGATAAGCTGAGCTTTGTTTCGCGACTTGCTACCGAGCGTAACAGAACTGACGATCAGTTTGCCGTTGAATTTCTTGCCGTGTTTAAAATGCATGATTTGGAGCCGGCTGAAATTACCGGAGCTGTTTTAAGCTCTGTTGTTCCTGAGCTTACCGGGAAAATTAAAACAGCGGTTAATAAGGTGTGCGGCATTGAGTCTGTTATAATAGCCCCCGGTGTAAAAACAGGGCTTAATATTTTAATAGATAATCCGGCAGAGCTCGGTGCCGACCTTGTAGCAGGTGCGGTAGGAGCTATGGCGAGATATGAAATGCCCGCATTTGTCATTGACCTCGGCACAGCCACAAAAATATATGCAGTTGATGAGCATGGCGGCTATCACGGCGGCACAATAGCACCGGGTGTTGAAATCTCTATGAAAGCACTTTCGGGGCAGGCTTCTCTCTTACCGTCATTTTCACTTGCTTCTCCGCCGCATGCCTGTGCCACTAATACGATAGAGTGTTTGCAGTCGGGCATCATTTTCGGCACCGCAGATATGATTGACGGTATGCTTGACCGTTTTGCAAAACAGCTCGGAGAGCCGAAAACCATTGTTGCAACAGGTGGGCTTTCCTCCTACGTAATAGGATATTGCCGTCACAATATAATTCATGATGACAATCTTCTTTTATACGGGCTTAAAGCCATTTACGATAAAAACAGTAATTAACCGTAATTAAAAATTAAATATCTTATCCAGTTTTTACATAGTTTATTATTTTGCGTTGCATCCGCTCTGCGGAGCAGCAGCAAGGAGGATTATATATGTCAAAAACCACAAACAAGGCAAGGATGCAAAAAACCGTTCGCTTAGTCGAGCTGGCTCTCCTTACCGCAATCATCGCCGTTATGACCTTCACGCCGATAGGCTATCTGAAGCTCGGGCCGCTTGAACTGACACTTATTATGGTACCTGTTATCATAGGCGCAGTTACTTTAGGGCCTGCCGCAGGAGCCTTTTTGGGGCTTGTTTTCGGTGCATCGAGCTTTATTCAATGCTTTTCTCTGAGCTCATTCGGCGCGATACTTATTTCTATAAGCGTATTTAAAACGCTTGTTGTTTGCGTAGTTCCTCGCGTGCTTGCAGGTTGGCTCACAGGTCTCATTTTTAACGCCGTGACAAAAAAGACAAAAAAAGACGGTGCCAATTACCTTGTCGCGAGTATCTGCGGCTCGGCTTTTAATACCATCTTTTTCCTTGGATTTTTAGCTTTGTTGTTTATAAATACAACCTTTTCGCCCGAGCAGTCAGCCGCTCTCGGCGGAGCTGAAAATATTCTCACCACCGTTATAGGTATAGCGGCGGGAATCAACGCTCCCATTGAGCTTGTTGTGTGCGCCGTTCTCGGTTCTGCGATAGGTAAAGGACTGTCTGTCGGACTCAAAAAAATCTAAGCAAAAATAAAGCGCTTTTAAGGATAACCCTTAAAGGCGCTTTTTCTCTCTTATAGATTATATTCTTGCTACGCCGGATTTTACGGCTGCATCATAAACCGCTTTCGCAACGGTTTTTCCTATTCTGTCATCAAATGCTTTCGGTAAAATGTACTCGGCGGAAAGCTCATCATCAGAGACAAGCGAAGCTATCGCTCTTGCTGCGGCTACCTTCATTTCCTCGTTTATTTCGGAAGCTCGGCAGTCAAGTGCTCCGCGGAAGATTCCGGGGAACGCAAGCACATTGTTGATTTGGTTGGGATAATCGCTTCTGCCCGTGCCGACAACGGCGGCACCTGCGGCTTTTGCCTTATCGGGCAGTATTTCCGGAACAGGATTTGCCATGGGAAGTACGATGGGATTTTCAGCCATGGAAGCAACCATTTCTTCTGTTACGATTCCGGGAGCCGAAACGCCTATAAATATGTCTGCACCCTTAAATGCGTCGGCAAGTGAACCGCTCTTGTGCTCCTTATTCGTGATTTTCGCGATTTCCCTCTGTGCGGGATTCAGCTTTTCATCGCCGTCACAAATAATGCCGCGACTGTTGCACATAATTACATTTTTGATTCCCTGACTTATGAGCAGCTTTGCAATGGCTATGCCTGCCGCGCCCGCACCGGAAAAGACAGCCGTACAGTCCTTGAGCTCTTTTTTAACGACTCTGAGCGCATTTATTATTGCTGCGGCAACAACTACCGCTGTGCCGTGCTGATCGTCATGGAAAATCGGAATATCTGTTTTTTCCTTGAGTTTGCGTTCTATTTCAAAGCATCTCGGAGCAGCAATGTCCTCAAGATTTATTCCGCCGAAACTGCCTGCGAGGAGAGAAATGCAGTTTACAATCTCGTCAACATCTTTTGAACGCACACAGAGCGGTATGGCGTCAACGTCTCCGAATTCCTTAAAGAGAACGCATTTGCCCTCCATTACGGGCATACCGGCTTCGGGTCCTATGTCTCCGAGTCCGAGAACCGCCGTTCCGTCCGTTACAACGGCCACGGTATTCCAACGTCTTGTGAGCTCATAAGACTTGCTTATGTCCTTTTGTATTTCAAGGCACGGCTGTGCTACACCGGGTGTGTAGGCGAGCGATAGCGCGTCCTTACTGTCTGCTTTGGCGCGTGTTTTGATTTCTATTTTTCCGTGCCATTCATAATGTTTTTTGAGAGATTCCTTAGCGTAATCCATTTTTTTCAGGCCTTTCCGGCTACAGCTTTAATTAAGGCGGATGTCTTATGTAGCCTGATAAGACATTCGCGGCAGAATTATTCGGACTTTTTACGGCAAGTTAATACAACGGCGGCGATGCATATAAAAGCACCGGCAAGAACGCAGATGAAATAGGCGGTAAAGAATTCCCTGTTAAAGAAGAATCCTAAAAGTGCCGTAAATATTGCAACAAAAATCAAATATATGCCGAATATTCTGCACAGCTTTTTTGTATCGAAATTATTCCTCAGCTCATTGTCGGGCGAGGCGCTTCCGACGACAAAATTCTCCGCTTTGCCGCTCACCATCGGAATTCCAAGTCCCAAAAAGAGCAAACCTATTGCTATTGAAATTACCTTCATTACCCATCAACCTCTACTTTTGTATACGCATTAAAAATATATTTTAACATTTTTGCTTTTTGTTGTAAATGTGCAATCTAAATAAAAACCATGGAATTTGGGCTGAGTATATTCATCTTGCAGCACAGTAGTGGCATTTTATCTCGGATTCTGATATTTTAAGCAAGTGAAAGCCCGGCACAAAGCATCGGCCGAAAAAACGATTGTAAAATCGTACAAAAACCGCCGCGCCGAACCGCTTAATTTGTTTATGGCTATAAATGTTAAAATAATAACAATTTACCATTGACAAACATTTAACAATAAGCTATGATTTTATCAGTAAGTAATTACTGATAGTGAGGTCAAAGATATGCGAGAGCAGGCTTTGCCTGTCCGTGAAATATCAAGGCAGGCACTTTATAGATTACCTTTTTATTTGTCATATCTCAAAAAGGCGGAGGCTGACGGGGTATTGTATATATCCGCGCCGAAGGTGGCGGCAGACCTTGACCTTAATGAGGTTCAAGTAAGAAAGGACATTGCAAAGGTAAGCTCCTGTGCGGGGAAGCCTAAAATCGGGTATGAGACCGCGAAGCTTATAAAGGATTTGGAAAAATTCCTCGGCTACGACAACACAACCGATGCCGTTGTAGTAGGAGTCGGAAGTCTCGGCAGCTCGCTTTTACATTACGACGGATTTTCCGAATGCGGGTTTCGTATAGTTGCGGGATTTGACGCGGTAAACTTTGACGAAGAGCCGTTCAAAAAGGAAAAGCCCGTCTTTCCCATGCGAAAGCTCGGCGAGCTTTGCGAAAGACTCAAGGTGCATATGGCGGTTATAGCTGTGCCGGCGGACAGTGCTCAGGATGTTTGCGACGAGCTTGTCAAAAGCGGAATACTTGCAATTCTTAATTTCACTCCGGTTCATCTTACAGCAGGTCCGGGCATACTTATACAGAATATGAATATTGCTTCGGCTTTGGCGGTTCTTTCCTCTCATATCAGAAAAGAACTTTTGTAAATTTTGCAATATCTGAAAAGGAGATTATATACCTATGGAAACTCAAAACAAGCATGAGATTGTCGATTCGGTAGAAAAACTCGAAGCCCTTCTCGCAAGAGTCAGAGAGGCAGAAAAGATTTTTGCGACTTATTCTCAGGAGCAGGTCGATAAGATCTTTAAAGCGGCGGCTATCGCAGCAAACAAAGCGAGAATCCCGCTTGCCAAAATGGCTGTTGAAGAGACGGGAATGGGCGTAGTCGAAGATAAGATAATCAAAAACCACTATGCCGCAGAATATATCTACAATGCATATAAAAATACAAAGACATGCGGTGTAATAGAGGAAGACAGCGCGTTTGGTATGAAAAAGGTTGCAGAGCCGATAGGCGTTGTTGCGGCGGTTATCCCCACCACCAACCCTACATCTACCGCAATTTTCAAGACCTTGGTTTGTCTTAAAACCAGAAACGGCATTATTATAAGCCCACACCCGAGAGCGAAAAAGTCCACAATAGAGGCTGCAAAAATCGTTCTTGAAGCGGCAGTTAAAGCCGGTGCTCCGGAGGGCATAATAGGCTGGATAGACGTTCCGTCGCTTGATATGACAAATCTTCTTATGCAGGAGGCCGATATAATACTTGCTACGGGCGGCCCCGGAATGGTTAAAGCCGCATATTCGTCGGGCAAACCGGCTCTCGGCGTCGGTCCGGGCAATACCCCCGCAATTATCGATGATACCGCTGACATAGTTTTGGCTGTAAACTCCATAATCCATTCGAAAACCTTTGACAACGGTATGATTTGTGCTTCCGAGCAGTCGTGCATCGTACACGAAAAAATATATAAAAAGGTTAAGGACGAATTTTTATATCGCGGTTGCTATTTCCTTAAAAAGGATGAGCTTGATAAGGTAAGAAAGACAATTATCATAAACGGCGCGCTTAACGCAAAGATAGTCGGTCAGCCGGCATATAAGATAGCTGCACTCGCAGGCGTTACAATCCCCGAAACAACAAAGGTTTTGATAGGTGAGGTCGAGAGTGTTGACATTTCCGAGGAATTTGCTCACGAAAAGCTCTCTCCCGTGCTTGCCATGTATAAGGCTAAGGACTTTGAGGACGCACTTTCAAAGGCTGAGCATCTTATAGCCGACGGCGGCTACGGTCACACCTCATCCGTATATCTTAATGCTGTTACCGAAAAGGATAAGCTTGCCGAATTCTCCGAGAGAATGAAAACCTGTCGTATACTTGTTAATACACCTTCTTCACAGGGCGGTATCGGTGACCTTTACAACTTCAAGCTTGCTCCGTCGCTTACACTCGGCTGCGGTTCTTGGGGCGGCAACTCGGTTTCCGAGAATGTCGGCGTAAAGCATCTCATCAATATCAAAACTGTTGCAGAAAGAAGGGAAAATATGCTTTGGTTCCGCGCTCCGCAGAAAGTATATTTCAAAAAAGGCTGCCTTCCCGTTGCTCTCAATGAGCTTCGTGACGTTATGGGTAAGAAAAAGGCGTTTATAGTAACCGACTCGTTCCTTTATAATAACGGTTATACAAAGCCTGTTGAGGATAAGCTTGACGAGCTTGGTATTCAGCACACTTGCTTCTCGGAGGTTGCTCCCGACCCGACTCTCCAGTGCGCTCGCAAGGGTACCGATATGATGCGTCATTTTGAGCCCGATACAATTATCGCAATCGGCGGCGGTTCCGCAATGGATGCAGCAAAAATTATGTGGGTAATGTATGAGCATCCGGATGTTGACTTCTCTGATATGGCTATGGACTTTATGGATATCCGCAAGAGAGTTTATACATTCCCGAAGATGGGTGAGAAAGCATATTTCATAGCTGTACCCACCTCGGCAGGTACAGGCTCGGAGGTTACTCCTTTTGCGATAATCACAGATGCCGACACCGGCGTCAAATGGCCGCTTGCAGACTATGAGCTTATGCCCAATATGGCAATAGTCGATGCCGATATGATGATGAATGCTCCGAAAGGTCTGACTTCGGCTTCAGGTATCGACGCCGTTACACATTGCCTTGAGGCTTATGCTTCGGTAATGGCTACCGATTACACCGACGGTATTGCAATTCGCGCTCTTCAGATGATATTTGAATATCTTCCGAGAGCATATGATAACGGCCCCAATGACCCTGTAGCACGTGAAAAGATGGGCAATGCCGCTACTATGGCAGGTATGGCTTTTGCCAACGCCTTCCTCGGCGTATGCCACTCCATGGCACATAAGCTCGGCGCATTCCACCATCTTCCTCACGGTATAGCCAACGCTCTTTTAATAGATTATGTTCTTCGCTTCAATGCCGCCGAGGTTCCTACGAAGATGGGTACCTTCCCGCAGTATGACCATCCGCACACACTTGAAAGATATTGTGAGGTTGCCGACGCTCTCGGTGTAAAGGGCAAGAATAACGAAGAGAAGCTTGACAATCTTATTAAGAAAATAGACGAACTCAAGGACCGCATAGGAATTAAGAAGAGCATCAAGGAATACGGCGTTGATGAAAAATACTTCCTTGACACACTTGACCAAATGGTTGAACAGGCATTTAACGATCAGTGCACGGGTGCTAACCCCAGATATCCGCTTATGAGCGAAATCAAAGAGATGTACCTTAAAGCATATTACGGTAAATAAGGGAGGATTATTTTATGGAACTCAAAAAAGTTATTGCAGTCAGAACAGCAAAAACAGTTTACAGAGACGGTGACAAAGCCATTAAGGTTTTCGGTGACGAATACAAAAAATCCGATATTTTAAACGAGGCCTTGAATCAGGCACGTGTTGAAGAAACCGGTATTCCTATGCCGAAGCTCATAGAGGTTTGCAAGCTTGACGGCAAATGGGCAATTGTTTCAGATTATATCGAAGGCAAAACTCTTCAGCAGCTTATGGACGAAAATCCTGCTAAGACAGAGGAATATCTTGACCTCTTTGTTGATATTCAAATGAGCATTTTGGCTAAGACCTGCCCTATGCTCAACAAGCTCAAGGATAAAATGCAGGGTAAAATATCTCAGACCGACCTTGACGCAACAACACGTTATGACCTTCACACACGTCTTGCCGGTATGCATACCCATAACAAGGTTTGCCACGGTGATTTCAGACCGAGTAACATTATTATCGGCAATGACGGCGTGAATTACGTAATCGACTGGGCGCACGTAACACAGGGTAACGGAGCGGCCGATGCCGCAAGAACGTATCTTCTTTTCTGCCTCAGAGGCGATCAGAAGCTTGCCGATAAGTATCTCGATTTGTTCTGCAAAAAGACCGATACCGCAAAGCAGTATGTTCAGAAATGGCTTCCTATCGTAGCGGCTTCGCAGAGCGTTAAGGGGAACCCCGAAGAGAGGGATTTCCTCTTGAGATGGGCAGATGTAGTAGATTACGAATGATTCTTTTCGGCGATTTTTCGCGATAAATTCACTTTGCTCACCCTCTTGCGTACCTTAGTACGCGTCGGGGCACGCAAAGCAAATTTCTCATCGAATCTCGCTAAAGTTGTGCTTAAAACAAAAAAATAACTACAAACAGGTACGGCTTGAATATTTCTTTCCGTACCTGTTTGCGAAATAAGAATTTTCCGAAAAAACCTATATACTTTTTATTTAAGTTTTGGTAAAATGAATTAAAGTAAAATTCATATGCAAAGTTTTACGGGAAAGGGATTGTAATAATATGAAAGTAGTAGTTTGCATCGGCAGCTCCTGCCACCTTAAGGGTTCGCGTGAAGTCGTTGAAAAGCTTCAGAACCTCATAAACGACAATGACCTGAAAGACAAAGTCACTCTCAGCGGAAAGTTTTGTATGGGTAACTGCCAAAACGGCGTCAGCGTTACCGTAGACGGGGAGCTGTTCTCCGTTTCTCCCGATACCGTTGAGGAATTCTTTAAAACCAACGTGCTTGACAAACTGTCATAAAAATCTTGCGTCGCAAGGAAAAAGGTGTATAATATGGCGGGGTACATAAAGCTTAAAAAATCCAACTGTAAAAACTGCTATAAATGTATCAGGAATTGTCCTGTCAAATCTATCAGTTTTTCGGCCAATCAGGCGCAGATCGTTGAGGATGAGTGTATTCTCTGCGGTATGTGCTTTGTTGCGTGTCCGCAAAATGCCAAAATCATACGCGACGACGTCTATAAGGCAAAGGAATTGTTGTCCGGTGACAGTGAGGTCTATGTTAGCCTTGCGCCGTCGTTTATTGCCAATTACGACGTGTCGTTTACCGCGATGAAAAAAGCACTTATGTCGCTCGGCTTTGCCGGCGTTGAAGAAACGGCGGTCGGAGCCGCAATAGTAAAGGACGAGTACGACAGAATAGTTGACGGTGAAAAGCAGGATGTTGTTATTTCGACCTGTTGCCATACCGTAAATCTCTTGGTACAAAAGCATTTCCCCGATGTAATACCCTATCTTGCCAAAGTGGTATCCCCAATGCAAGCGCATTGTACGAAACTTAAAAAAGAGCATCCGGGGGCTAAAACAGTATTTATAGGTCCGTGCATATCAAAAAAGGCAGAGGCCGAGGAGTATCCCGGCACGGTTGACTGTGTGCTGACATTTGAAGAGCTTTCCGATTGGCTTGCCGAAACCGATACTGTTTTGGCGCAGGAGCCTGATGATGACGGAGTTGAAAAGGGGAAAACGAGGTTTTTCCCGACCTCCGGCGGAATTCTCAAAACAATGCTTTGTGATAACGACGATTACACGTATATGTCGATTGACGGTATGTCGTCTTGCATCCATGCCGTAAAGGATATTGAAAAAGGTAATATACACCATTGCTTTATAGAGATGTCTGCGTGTCCGGGGAGCTGTATAGGCGGTCCGGCTATGGAGAAAAATCACCGCGCTCCGGTGCGTGATTATATAACCGTGCGTCGTTTTGCCGAAGACGCGGGCGACAATGATTTTAAATATGACGCCTTGAGCGAAAACGAGCTTTCAAAAAATCTTATTTATCTTGCTTCACCGCGCAATATGGCAGGCAGCAGAGCGATAGAGGAGATACTTCGCAAAATGGGTAAGCAAAAGCCGGAGGATGAGCTTAACTGCGGTTCGTGCGGCTATAATACCTGCCGCGAAAAGGCTCAGGCGGTTTTTGAGGGCAAGGCAAATCTCGAGATGTGCCTTCCTTTCCTTAAGGATAAAGCAGAAAAATTTTCCGACAATATACTCAACAATACTCCCAACGGCATACTCATTTTAAATGAGGATATGGTGGTTCAGCAGATAAATGCCGCGGCAAGGGAGATTATGAACATTCGTTATGCTTCGGATGTTGTGGGTGAGCCGGTTGTGCGTATTTTGGAACCTTTTGATTTTATAGATGTTCTTTCAAACGGCAGGGATATTCACGAAAAACGCGTATACCTCGCCGAATATAAAAAATACATTGAAGAAACAATAGTATACGACCATGTCTACCATATACTTATGTGCATTATGCGCGACGTTACCGCCGAGGAGACAGAAAAAGAGAAAAAGGCGGAGCTTAGCCGTCAAACAATAGAAATAACGGATAAGGTCGTCGAAAAGCAAATGCGCATAGTTCAGGAGATAGCTTCTCTGCTTGGCGAGACTACCGCCGAGACAAAGATAGCCCTCACTAAGCTTAAGGAGTCGTTGAAGGATGAATAATCTTTGCACGGACATAGGCCATATGAGTCTTACCAAGTACGGCGAGGAGCTGTGCGGCGATATGGTGGAGGTTATAGAGCATGGCGATGACGATTATGTTGTTGTGCTTGCGGACGGACTCGGCTCCGGTGTAAAAGCAAATATTCTCTCTACTTTGACTTCGAAAATAATATCCACCATGATTGCAAATAATATGCCGCTTGAAATGTGTGTTGATACAATAGCGAAAACACTGCCTATATGTTCGGTACGTCAGGTGGCATACAGCACTTTTACAATAGTGCGTGTAATAGACAACAAAGAGGCAGAAATAGCCCAATACGACAATCCGCATGTCATTCTGCTGCGCGACGGAAAAAATCTTGTGTATCCCGAGAGCGCAGTGGAAATCGACGGTAAGATGATATATAAATCGAAAATATCGTTAAAGCTTAACGATACGCTCATTTTTACGAGTGACGGAGCGGTTTATGCCGGTATTGGTGAAAATATGAATTTCGGTTGGCAGCGCGACCAGATAATCGAGTTTATGGAGGAATATTATCGCCCCGATTTCACGGCAAAAACGCTTTCATCATTACTGCTTGACCAGTGTGATAAACTATATGGCGGAAGGCCCGGTGACGATACAACCGTTTGCGTTGTCAAAATCCGCGAGAGAAAATCCGTGAATCTTCTCATGGGACCGCCGAGGAACCCTGCAGATGTCAATAAAATGATGTCGTTGTTTTTCGGCAAGACCGGCAAGCATATTGTATGCGGCGGAACAACTTCAACTCTTGCGGCGGATTTTTTGGGCAAAGAGGTTAAGACTGATTTAAAATATCTCGACCCCGAAATACCGTCCATCGCCGAAATTGACGGCGTCGATTTGACGACCGAGGGTGTAATTACAATGAGCCGAGTGCTTGAATACGCCAAGAGTTATCTAAATGACGATGATATTTACGCCGACTGGAGCGTCCGTGCGGACGGTGCGTCGCAGATAGCGCGCATACTTTTCCAGGAGGCGACTGATATAAATTTCTTTGTCGGAACTGCAATAAATCCGGCACATCAAAATCCAAATCTTCCCATAAACTTTAACATCAAGATGCAGCTTGTTACAGAGCTTTCGGAGTATCTGAAAAAAATGGGTAAGCGAATCAAAGTAAGCTATTTTTAACAAAGGGTGAATTGAATGAGAAAATTTGATACGAAGGTACAGCTTTTAAAATACAAGGTCCTTCGTGAGGTCGCAAGAATAGCCTTTGACGAGGGAGAGTTTTCCCTTGCCAACAATTTCAATGATATTGCAAAGACCGTAACGAGTGACAAGGCAACTATGCGCTGCTGTATATACAAGGAGCGTGCAATAGTTGCCGAGCGTATAAAGCTCGCCTGCGGAGGCAACAGAGCAAATCCGAACATAATAGAGGTTATAGATATAGCCTGCGACGAATGTCCTGCCAGCGGTTATCAGGTATCACACGACTGCCGTGGCTGTATCGCACACCGCTGTGAGAGTGCCTGCCGCAAGGGAGCCATTTCCTTTGACGAAAATCAGAAAGCGCATATTGACAAAACAAAGTGCGTAAACTGTGGTCAGTGTGCCAAGGTTTGTCCGTACAGCGCAATTTCAAACTATACAAGACCGTGTGAAAAGGCGTGCAAAATAAAGGCTATTTCTATGGCAGACAGCGAAGAAAATCCCGCTCAGATTGATAACAATAAATGTATAAACTGCGGCGCCTGCTCTTATGCATGCCCGTTCGGCGCAATTATGGACAAGTCGTTTATACTTGATGCGATCAGGATTTTAAAAGACAGTAATAAAGGCGACGGTTTTAATGTGTATGCAGTTGTGGCTCCGTCGATAGCGAGTCAGTTTGTGTATGCGAAGCTCGGTCAGGTTGTGACCGCGATTAAAAAGCTCGGCTTTTACAGCGTGGTTGAAGCTGCTCTCGGTGCCGATATTGTAGCATACAGCGAATCAAAAGAGCTTGCCGAAAAAGGTTTCCTCACAAGCTCTTGCTGTCCGGCGTTTGTTGACTATGTAAAGAAGTTCTATCCGAAGCTTACCGAGAACATTTCACACAATCTGTCTCCCATGGCGGCGATTGCAAAATACATAAAAGAGACCGACGAGACCGCAAAGGTTATATTTATAGGCCCTTGTACGGCAAAAAAAGCCGAGGCGAAGCAGGAAAGAGTCGCACAGTATGTCGACTGCGTTCTCACCTTTGAGGAGCTTCAGGCTCTTATTGACTCGCGTAATATCGAGCTTACCGAGCTCCCTGAGGACGTCCTTGACAATGCTTCCTATTACGGCAGAATATTTGCACGAAGCGGCGGCGTTTCGGAGGCTGTCGGTCAGGCAATTAAGGAGCAGAATATAGATTTCACCGTTGATCCGCTTCCGTGTGACGGCATAGAAGAATGCAAAACGGCTCTTTTGAAGGCTTCAAGAGGAATCCTTAAAAATAACTTTATCGAGGGTATGGCGTGTGTCGGCGGATGTATCGGCGGCGCAGGCTGTCTTACCCATGAGGCAAAAGATAAAAACGAGATAGATAAATACGGCAAAGAAGCTCTTGAGAAGAGCATAGGCGACGCATTGAGTCAGCTTTAAACATCGAGCTTCAGGAACGCAGGGAATTTTCCCTGCGTTCCTTTTTTTGTATAAATATGATTTTTCTTCCAATAATTACCTTACGAAAGGATGAAAAACATATGAAATCAAAAACAGAAAAGCTTATTCGAAGATTTGAAATATCGTTAGCCGCAGCATTTGTCATAACGTCGATTTTCAGCTTTGTGTCATTTGCCGCGTCGTGCGGCGACGTAAGACGCGACGTTTTGCGTATGCATGTAATAGCTAATTCCGACAGCGACGAGGACCAAATACTGAAGCTTAAGGTGCGCGATGCCGTGCTCAATGAAGGGGAGGAGATATTTGACGGTTCTTTGACAAGTGCGAATGCCGAAAAGCTGCTTATTCCGCAAAAGGAGCGGCTTGAAGAGACGGCGCGCGAGGTAGTACGTAAAAACGGCTTCGATTATGATGTAAGGCTCGAAATAGGCAAGGACTTTTTTTCGACGCGAACTTATGATGATCGTATAACTTTGCCTGCCGGTGAATATGAGGCCGTGCGCGTCATAATAGGAGAGGGGAAAGGCAAAAATTGGTGGTGCGTTATGTTTCCGCCTATGTGTCTGCCCGCAGCCGAGTCATCCGATGATGCGAAGCTTCAAGACATTTTGTCAGAGGATGAGCTTAAAGTTGTAGAAAGTAACCCAAAATTTGAACCTCGGTTTAAAATTATAGAGATTTATGAGAAATTAACGCAGAAAATGAAATAAGGCTTTTAATATCCTTTTATTTTTGTTATAATTACCATAATGGTAATTTCTGAGATAAAAGGATATTATTTATTGCGAAAGGGTTATTGGAAATGCTTAAATACAATATTATTCCCAAGCCGAACAACTATACTTCAAAGGACGGTACATATGTAATTTCTTCAAATACCGAGGTCCTTTGCTCACCCGAGTTTGTTTCTGCGGGTAGATATTTGACCGATTATCTCAGAACAAAGCCCGTAAAAGGCGAGGGTGCAATTAAATTTCAAAAGGTAGCCGGAATGGAAAACGAGGCTTACTCTATTTCGGTTTCCGCAGACGGTATAATGATAAAGGCTTCATCTTCTTCTGGTGCATTTTACGGGGCTGTCACGCTGAAAACCATAATAATGCAGGCCGAAAAAACAGACGGCAGGGCAGTTATAAACGGACTTTACATAAGCGACAAGCCGGCATTTAAATATCGCGGATTTATGCTTGACGAGTGCCGCCACTTCTTCGGCACGGAAGCCGTGAAAAAATTGCTTGACAATATGGCAATGCTGAAATTAAATAAGTTCCATTGGCATCTTTCCGATGATCAGGGTTTCAGAATAGAGAGTAAATTATTCCCAAAGCTCAACGAAATAGGCTCAAAGCGTGAATATGCCGGGCTTGAGGGACTCGGCTTAAAGCACCGCGGCGGAGAATATTTTTATTACTATAAGCAGGATGAAATAAAGAATATTGTGGCGTACGCCGCAAAGCTTAATATAGAGGTTATTCCCGAAATCGATTTGCCGGGTCATGCTTCGGCTCTGCTTGCCGCATATCCGGAATTTGCCTGTAAGCCGCGTGAATTCAAGCCAACCTGCGAAAACGGTATATTTGACGCTGCGATTTGCCCGGGAAACGAAGATGCGTATGATTTCATTGACAAGCTGTTTTCCGAGATTTGTCCGCTCTTTACAAGCACACATTTCCATATAGGCGGAGACGAGGCCTCAAAGGGGCACAAGATATGGGATGATTGTCCTAAGTGCCGTGCGGCAAAAGAGAAAAACGGTCTTAAAAACTCAAAGGAGCTTCAGGGCTACTATATGACTCGCATAGGCGAGATTCTTAAAAAATACGGCAAAACACCCATTGCCTGGAACGATTGCATCAATGACAGCTTTTCTCCTGATATTACGTGTCAGTATTGGCTGCCGTCAAATTCGGGCGAGGTCAAAAGGCAGTCATATAAGCGTGATATTATTCTTTCTCCCACGGCGTACTTTTACTTTGACTGCAAATATTCTGTTATATCGCTTAAAAAAGTGTATAAATATAATACCGTTAAATCCGGGTTCGGAAAATCCGGGCAGCGCGTAATAGGCATAGAAGCCGAAATGTGGACTGAATGGGTAGATTCGGAGCGTGCATTGGAGTTTTCCGTCTATCCGCGTATTTTGGCACTATCCGAGGTCGCGTGGACAAATCTTGAAAACAGAAGATACAAGGACTTTTTAAGAAGACTTGAGTGGTATAAAACTTATCTTCGCAAAAAAGGCGTAAACTATTCAAGGGTAACCGGTAAAAGCGGTATTTCCGTGAGCAAAACAATATATCACATGGGTGAAGACGGCAAGGAATTCAAGCTCAGCGAAAAACGCAGAGAAGCGGAAAACTGAGTATTTTAAAGGGGAAAAAATTTGAGTATTACTAATTATCTGACCTTTGCAGGCGGTCTCGGCTTGCTTTTGTACGGTATTAAGCTGATGGGCGAGGGACTTGAGCTTGCAGCCGGGTCGCGGCTTAAGCATTTACTTGAAAAAATGACAAAAAACCGCTTTCTTGCGGTACTTGTCGGCTTTCTCATAACAACGCTTATACAAAGCTCCTCGGCAACCACGGTTATGGTTGTGGGCTTTGTTAATACGGGTCTTATGAATTTAACGCAGGCGATAGGCGTTATTATGGGTGCAAATATCGGTACCACAACCACAAGCGTTCTTGTTTCGCTGAATCTTACCGGGATAGCTCCGATAGCTATATTTATAGGCGCATTTATGATTCTTTTTGCCAAAAAGAATTCGCTGAAATATGTCGGGCAGGCACTCGCCGGTTTCGGCATGCTGTTTATGGGTATGGAGCTTATGCAAAACGCCATGGATCCGCTTAAGGATTCCGAGGTTTTCCGTAATTGGATTATAAATGCGGACAATCCTCTTGTAGGCATACTCATAGGCGCCGGAGTTACGGGCGTTATACAGAGCTCTGCGGCAAGCGTAGGCATACTTCAGGCTCTCGCATCGCAGGGGCTTGTGCCGCTTTCGTTCGCGGTATATATTATTTTCGGTCAGAATATAGGTACCTGTGTTACCGCGCTTCTTTCGACAATCGGTACAAAGACAAATTCAAAGCGTACCGCGGTTATGCACATTCTCTTTAATGTAATCGGCACGGTTGTTTTTGTTGTCATATCTATGTTCCTTCCGTTTACAAAGTGGATACAGGCTATGAGTGACAACGTGATGATGCAGATATCGCTTGTTCATATCATATTTAACGTAGTGAGCACCATAATAATGTTCCCGTTTGCCGGTGCCCTTGTAAAGCTTTCCTGCATTCTTGTCCCCGACAAAAAGGGTAAAGAGGACGACGGAATGCACCTTCAGTTTATTGACGAGAGAATGCTCAACACCCCTCCGCTTGCCGTAGTGCAGGTGGGGAAAGAGGTTCTTCGCATGGCTGCTTTGGCAAGACGCAATTTCGATATTGCGTCAAGCGACCTTATAAACAAGGAAATTAAGCATTTTGACGAAGTAAATCACACCGAAAAGATTATCAATTATCTCAATCACAATATAACGCCCGTGCTGGTCAAGATAAACTCTCTTGATTTAAGCTATAAGGACGCTAAATATATCGGTCGACTGTTCCATGTTATAAACGACATAGAGCGCATAGGCGACCACGCGACAAACCTTGAGGAAGCCGCCTTGTCGCGTGTAAATGAAAATATAGAGCTTTCAGAGGAGGGTGAAAAAGAGTTAAAAACTATGCATAGTACCGTCATTTCGCTGATTGACGGCTCGGTAGATGCTTTTTCGGAGCAAAATCTGAGTGTACAAACGGCGGAAAGACTCAATTCCCTTGAGGCGCAGGTTGATAAAATGCAGGAGACTTTTGAGCAAGCTCATATTGACAGGCTCAACAGTCACGAATGTACAACCCGTGCGGGAATGCTGTTTATAAACACAATAACAGACTTTGAACGTGTGGCAGACCATGCAATTAACATAGCCTGGAGCGTTCAGAGCAAACCTAAAACAAAAATACCGGAAGTTTTACCGGTGACAGATACAGAAAATTAAGGAGTATATCTAATGTCAGATTATATTTTAAGCTGCTGCTCCACGGCAGATCTTTCACAGGAGCATTTTGATAAAATCGGAGTGCATTATGTTTGCTTTCACTTCAATATGGACGGCAAGGAGTATCCCGATGACCTCGGTAAATCAATGCCGTTCGCCGAGTTCTACAAGAGAATAGCCGACGGAGCCGAGCCTACCACTTCCCAGGTCAACGTCGGTCAGTTCAAGGAGTATTTTTCAGAGTTCTTAAAGGACGGCAAGGATATTCTTCACGTCTCTCTTTCAACCGGACTTTCGGGCGTATATAATTCCGCCTGCATTGCGCGTGACGAGCTCCTCGAAGAGTACCCCGACAGAAAAATATATATAGTAGACTCTCTCGGTGCTTCCTCCGGCTACGGTCTTTTAATGGACACTTTGGCAGAGCTTAAAAACAGCGGCAAGAGCATAGAAGAGGTTCGTGATTTTGCCGAGGAGCGTAAGCTCAATGTTCATCATTGGTTCTTTTCTACCGACCTTACAAGCTATTATCGCGGCGGCAGAATAACAAAGACCGCGCAGGTTTTCGGCACAATGCTCAACATATGTCCTCTCCTCAATATGGATAATAACGGCAAGCTGATACCGAGAACAAAGTACCGCGGTAAGAAAAAGGTTATTGAAGAGATAGTTAACCGTATGGTCGAGCACGCAGACGGCGGTCTTGATTACAGCGGCAAGTGCTACATTTCCGAATCCGCCTGCTATGATGACGCAAGAGCTGTTGCCGACCTTGTTGAGGCAAAATTCAAAAAGCTCAACGGCAAGGTTGAAATCAACAGTATAGGCACCGTTATCGGTTCACATACGGGCCCCGGTACCGTTGCGCTCTTCTTCTTTGGCGATAAGAGAGCAGACTGATATAATTTAACCGCTCATTTCGGCGCAGTATAGGGTAGTATTGTCTTATACCGCGCCGATTTTTGTTTTATATCGACAAGTTGCCGTATTCGTGTTAAAATACATATGAAGGTGAAACTATGCAAAAGATACTTATAATTGAAGACGATAAGGTCATAGCGAGAACCCTTAAAGAGCATCTTTGCAAATGGGATTATGATGCGGATTTTGTTGTTGACTTTAAAAACATAACCGAACAGGTAGTGTCGTTTGCGCCGCAGCTTATACTCCTTGATATATCTTTGCCGTATTTTAACGGATTTTACTGGTGCGGTGAAATACGCAAGTTTTCAAATGTGCCTATAATATTTATTTCCTCGGCAAGCGACAAAATGAATATAGTTATGGCTGTTAATATGGGCGGTGACGATTTTATATCCAAACCGTTCGATTTGAGCGTTCTCACTGCAAAGGTGCAGGCGGTAATGCGCCGCACGTATTCTTTTTCGGGGACAACGTCGGTTATCGAACACGGCGGTGCAATACTCAACCTCAATGACGCGACGATAGATTTTAACGGCAAAAAAACCGAGCTTACAAAAAATGAGTTTAAAATTTTGCAGCTGCTTATGGAGAATTCGGGCAAGGTTGTCCCGCGCGATATGATTATGGATAAGCTTTGGGAAAGCGACAGCTTTATTGACGACAACACACTCACGGTAAATATGACGCGGCTTCGCAAAAAGCTTGAAGATGCCGGGCTTTGCGACTTTATAGTTACCAAAAAAGGTCTCGGTTATATAGTCAGGTAGGTTTTATGAAAGATTGGTTTAAAGCACTTTTCGGATATACGGCGGGCAATATCTTGTCCGTATTATCGTTTGTATTTGCAGCGGCGGTATTTTATACGGTGTTCTGGCTTTACGGAGTGGAAACGGAGCCGGTGCTGTATGCGACGCTCATCTCCGCCGTAATTCTCTTGATTGTATTTGTTCTGCGTTTTTCCTCGGTATACAAAAAACATAAGAGACTTGAAAAAATTAAAAACGACGCAGAGTATGCCGTTCTTAAATTGCCGGATTATAATGACCCAATAAAAAAGGACCTTGCCGATATTGCCGAAAAGATGTCCGCACTCAAAACAGATGCCGAAACATGTATGAATCGCAAATACAGCGATTCGGCGGACTATTTTACTCTCTGGGCGCATCAGATAAAAACTCCCATAGCCGCTATGAGGCTGCTGCTGCAAACAGATTGTTCTCCGGAAAACGACGAGCTTGAAGAGCAGCTTTTTAAAATAGAGCAATATGTTGAAATGGTGCTTCAGTACATCCGTTCCGACAGCATCTCTTCCGACCTCGAAATCAAAAGCTATGATTTAGGCGGAATAGTCAGAGCGGCGGTTAAAAAATACAGAAAGCAATTTCTGCGTAAAAAGACAAAGGTTATTGTGGGCAATGTTGATTGCAAGGTGTTGACGGATGAAAAATGGTTGTCGTTTGTAATCGAACAGCTTATTTCAAATGCGTTGAAATATACGTCCGAGGGTGAAATCAATATTTATTTGGATGAAAATACTGCGAAAACGCTCGTTATTGCCGATACGGGCATAGGTATAAGACCCGAAGATTTACCGCGTATTTTTGAAAAGGGCTTTACCGGATTCAACGGCAGAGAGGATAAAAAATCTACGGGAATAGGACTTTTTCTCTGTAAAAAGATACTTACAAAGCTCTCCCACACAATTACGGTGACCTCCGAGGTGGGAAAGGGGACTGTGGTCAAACTTTGTCTTGACACCGTCAGCCTCGGAGTGGAATAACGCTACCTTACATAAATGTAAGTTTAAAAGGGGAATTGTAAGCCTTTTCGATGGCTTGCGATTCTCCGTTTTGATATACTGAACGTGCAATAAACAAAGGGATACATTCGGTACGTAAAATCACACCGAAAAAGAAAAGCTATTCGGTTATGATTTTGAGACAGACAAAATTCCCGTCACGCCTTGTACGGCTACAGCAAGGGTTAACCGTGTTTGTTTATGTAATATTTGTAGCAGAAAGGCTACGGTAATTATTATGCCGCTTTTAGAAGTAAACAATTTGAAAAAGGTTTATACGACCCGTTTCGGCGGAGCGCACGTTCAAGCTCTTTCCAATGTCAGTTTCTCCGTGGAAAAGGGCGAGTATGTTGCAATAATGGGAGAGTCGGGTTCCGGTAAGACAACCTTGCTTAATATTTTGGCGTCGCTTGATAAGCCTACGAGCGGAGAGGTGCTGTTGAACGGCAGAAGTCTATCAGCAATAGGAGAGAGAGAAATTTCGGCGTTTAGGCGCGATAATCTCGGATTTGTATTTCAGGATTTTAATCTTTTGGACACATTCTCTTTAAAGGATAATATCTTCCTTCCTCTTGTGCTTTCAGGCAAGCCGTACGATGAAATGGCAAAGAGACTGAAGCCTCTTGCCGAAAAGTTGGGAATTACCGATATACTCTCAAAGTTTCCATATGAGGTTTCGGGCGGACAAAAACAGCGTGCCGCCGTCGCAAGAGCTCTCATAACAAATCCGCAGATTGTATTGGCTGATGAGCCCACCGGTGCGCTTGACTCAAAGGCTTCCGATGCTCTTTTAAAGCTGTTCGGCGATTTTAACGAGGAGGGTCAGACCATTTTGATGGTTACTCACTCCACAAAGGCGGCGTCCTGCGCCAACAGGATTATGTTCATAAAGGACGGCGAGGTGTTCAATCAGATTTATCGCGGAGGTATGGATAACGACGAGATGTTCCAGAAGATTTCGGACACTCTGACCGCAATGGCAACGAGAGGTGAGAGCAATGAATAATTTTTTCTATTCAAAGCTTGCCGTTCAAAATCTTAAAAATAATCGTAAAACATATGTGCCGTATATTTTGACGTGTATATTTACAACGGCTATGTTTTTTGTGGTCGGTACAATAGCAAACATAAAATGGGCAGATAGCGACGCTCTGCATTCCCTCTTGACGTTTGCCCTTGCAACAGTCGGTATTTTCTCTGCCATATTTTTATTTTACACAAACAGCTTCCTTATTAAACAACGTAAAAAGGAATTCGGATTATACAACATTCTCGGTATGGAAAAACGCCATATAGCGAAAATACTCTTTATTGAAACTGCCTATACCTATATTTTCGGAACTGCGGCAGGCATCGCCATAGGTGCGCTTTTTTCAAAGCTGACCTTTTTGTTGCTGCTTAAAATACTGAAATTCGGCGGAAACATTGATTTCAGATTTTATCAGTCAACAGTTGACATTACTGCTTTGGTATTCGGCGCAATAGCTCTTTTGAATCTTGCACATAATCTTTTATGCATCAGCCTATCAAATCCCGTTGAACTTTTAAAAGGTGGAAACAAGGGCGAAAAAGAGCCGAAGGCAAAGGTGCTTACGGCTGTTTTAGGTGCAGTCTGTCTTGCTTCAGGCTATACCATAGCTCTCGTTGTAAAATCACCGATAACGGCGATGGGCGCGTTCTTTGCGGCGGTTTTGCTCGTAATAGTCGGAACCTTTATGCTTTTCTCTTCGGGCAGTATATGGATATTAAAAGCTCTCAGAAAAAATAAAAAATATTACTATAAAGCAAAGCATTTTACTTCTGTTTCAAGTATGATATACCGTATGAAGCAAAATGCGGCAGGACTTGCGAGCATCTGCATTCTTTCCACCGCGGTGCTTGTCACCGTGTCCACTACGGTATCGCTATATGCCGGTACGGAGGACATTATGCGCACGCGGTATCCTCGCAATATTTATATCGACGTGCAAAACGCAACAACGGAAAATTGCAAAGATTATGCCGATGTTATGACGACGCAGGCTCAAAAATACGGTATAGAAAGTAAGAACGAGCTTTATTACCGCTATCTCTCGTTTTCGTCTTACGCTAACGACAGCGGCTATACGGCTACCGTAACCCCCGACTACAACGACGGACTCGGAGTAGACATTGTGACGCTGATACCGGTATCGGAATACAACAGGATAACAGGAAAAAACGAAACGCTCCAAAGCGATGAGGTGCTGTCTTGTACGCCGCGCGGCAAGGCTTTTTCGGGTACGGTTAAATTCGGCGACGATGCATATAAAATAAAGCATACCGTGGACGTTTTCCCTACTATTGACTCTTATTCGGCGTTTACCTCAAATTACAGCTACTATATTGTTTCCGATGAAAAAGCCGCCATGTCGATATATAATTCCATGGGTTACAAAAGCGAGGGTGCAGACGCCTCTCACACCGACTTGGGCTTCGCCTACGGCTTTGATACCGATGCGCCGAAAGACGTGCAAAAGGGGTATATGAAGGATATATCGCTTCTTTTTTGCGATAAAAGCGAGACCTCCGCAGTCGATTTAAATTGTGCCGAAATCTCTCGCGACAGTATGATGTCTCTGTACGGCGGTCTGTTCTTTATAGGCATAACCTTGGGACTTCTCTTCCTTGTTGCAACGGTCTTGATAATTTATTATAAACAGATTTCCGAGGGCTATGACGATAAGCAGCGTTATGTAATAATGCAAAATGTCGGAATGAGCAAAAAAGAGGTCAAAAAGAGTATCCATTCCCAGGTGCTCACCGTATTTTTCCTGCCGCTCGTTACAGCCGTAATTCATATCTGCTTCGGATTTAAAGTAATTACAAAGCTATTAAAGCTGCTGAACCTCAGCAATGTTACGCTGTTCTTCTGGTGCACCGTCGCAACAATATCCGTATTTGCAATTATTTACGTTTTGGTGTATGCTGTAACGGCAAGAACATATTACAGAATAGTTGAGGATAAAAACCAATGACTTCGGAGCACCTTTTGCATACTATACCGCCGATTTATGACGGCAATTCCAAAATATTGATTCTCGGTTCATTTCCGTCGGTTAAATCAAGGGAAGTATCCTTTTACTACGGACATCCCCAAAATCGTTTTTGGCGTGTGCTCGCCGCCGTACTCGGTTGTGCGGTGCCATCGTCTAATGAAGAAAAAACAGCTCTTTTGCAGAGCCATAATATCGCGCTTTGGGACGTTATAAAAAGTTGCGATATAGTGGGATCTTCCGACAGCTCTATTAAAAATGTTGTACCGAATGATATAGGGACGATTTTATCCTCCTGCGGTATAAGACAAATCTACTCAAACGGCAAAACAAGCGAAAAATTGTTTAATAAGTATATTAAAGATACCGTCGGCAGAGATACCGTGGCTTTGCCGTCAACAAGTCCCGCCAATGCGTCATATAATCTCGAACGGTTAACAGACAGTTGGTCGGTGATAAAAAACAACATTCGATAAAAGAGAAAAGAATCGAGCAGATATACGCTGCTCGATTCTTTTTTTGAAACAAATTCTGCTTTCGGTCGTCATCGTCGCCGAACATCTCGTCGTAATCCGCATCTCGTCAATCTAACTTGGGTCATAACTGTGGTAGCTTTGATACGATGTCATTTCCGAGCCGCAGTGCGGACACTCTGTATAGGGCTTGTCGCTTTTATTGCCGCAATTCGAGCATTCGTATTCGCTCGCTCTGAAAAGATGAGAACACTTTGTTTAATGGGCCATGGATAACCACTCATTTTATATTTCTTCCACCGTAGCCACGATGCTTTGTGTTTGAGTGCCTCCGCCGATAAACAGTCCGCGGTTGATGCCGCAGTCCGCAAAGTCTCTGCCGTGGCTTAGCGCAAGGTACGTTTCATCGCACATTCTGTGGTTAGTGGGGTCAATTCCGACCCATATGCCGTCGTCGTAAAACTCTGCCCAGGCGTGCGTTTCACCGGTTCCTTTTTGTATGCCTGCAACATATCTTGCCGGAACGCCCGAAAGTCTTGCCGCCGATAAAAATATATGCGCGTAGTCCTGACAAACGCCGCACCCGAGGTGCAGAGCCTCTTCCGCTGTGGTATTTATATTTGTTACGCCGCTTTTATAGCTGAATACTTCGCCGATTCTTTTTGAAACCGCCTGTGCGGTCTCAAGCGCGGTAAGGTTTGCCATATCACCGAGCCCCGACACGAGTTCAATGATTTTTTCTCCGGGTACCGTGTGCTGCGACGGATATTTATAAATGCAGTTAAGCTCTTCCTTTTCGCGCTTTGAAAAGTCTAAGCTCGCTTTTCCCTCAACTATTGCAACGAATTTTGAGTGAGGCTCGATAATTCTGTCGGTGAGGACTCTGTTGCCGAAGCCGTCGGCCGTTTCGGTAAGCATGTTATGCGGCTCTATGTCCACATTTATGAGCTCTATCCTCTGCGACGGCGTATCAAACGGCAAGCATCTCAAAGAAAAGCAGTGCCTTATCACAGGGGACGAAAAATCAATTTTCATACTGTAAAAAAATTTGATGTGCTTCACGTTTATCTTCCTTTTTTGATCAATACTGCGGTGCCGTAATAAATACCTTAGACAACTCGTCGCGCACGGTATATAGGTCGTAGTCGCTGTACTCATCTTTTTCGAGAATGATGTTCATAAGGGTGTTGATAGCGTCTATGTTACAGTCTACGCCGACTTTGTAAAGACGGTTTAAAAGTATACTGAATTCCTTTTTGATGAGAGTCGGAGAAAAGAAAAAACGGGTATAGAGGTCAAGTCTTTCAACGCTTCTGCCGAACTTCAGTATATTTCTCGTTGTCTCCGATTCAACAAAGTCGTCGGCACTGCCCCAAAAGGCAAATATGCAGTCAAATACCTCCTGCAATTTGAGCATCGGTGCGCTGCTCTCTCTGCCTTGCTCCATATAATTTACCGCCATTTGAATATATGACAGCGTTTCGGAGCTTATCTCGTTACGCATAACAACGGCGTTATCATAGGCGCAGAGTAAATTACTCATAACAGAATTCGGGTCGTTTTCGTCAAAAAGATATTTCGTTATAAATTCCTGCTTGTATGAATATGTGTTTTCTATACCGAGCTTGTTGCAAAAATCAATATAGGCGTTTTCGTCTTTGTCTATCATTTTATCGTAATATTCCGAAAAAACGCGAAGAGTGGTAAAGACGCGCTCCACATATCTGCCGAGCCAAAAGAGATTGTCCGTGGATTTTATCGAGATAATACCCATGTGTCTTTAAATCCTCCTCCCTGAGATGAGTTTACAACAAAAGAATCCGGATCTTGAGAATAGCGCGTAAGACCGCTGTGCCAAACGGTTATTTCGTCGCCGTAGAGCACAAACGCGCGAAGATCGGCTTTCCTTTCGACTTGCCTGCCGTTTTCAAAAACCTTGAGCCCTTTAAAGTCTATTACCTCCTGCGCTATAAATCGGCGCGGCGACGTTTTAACGGCTTCTTTTATGGCAGAGAGTTCGTTTTTAGACAGAGTATTTCCGAATATGACCCCGTAGCCTCCGGACTCCGATACATCTTTTATAACCAGCGATGGCAGATTTTCGGTTATATAATCGAGATCTTTTTTTATTATCGGCAGATAGGTAACGGCATTGTTTAGTATCGGTTCTTCGCCGAGATAATATTTTATCATTTGCGGGACGAAATAATATACGCCCTTGTCATCCGCTATGCCGTTTCCGGGCGCATTTACAATCGCAACATTTCCGGCTCTGTAAGAATCTATGATATGCGGTACTCCGAGAAGAGAGCCTGCGTAAAATGTCATAGGGTCGATGTATTCATCTGAAATTCGGCGGTAAACCGTGCCTGCGCGCTGCCGCTTACCGGAATATTCACTGTAATAAAGCACGTTGCCTTCAACGAAAAGGTCCTGCGGCATAGCAAATACAGCCTTTGTGCGCTCCGCAAGGTACGAATGCTCAAAGAAAGCTGAGTTGTATCGGCCGGGGGTCAAAATAACGTTGATTCCGCCGGTGTTTACATCATCGAGAACACGGCGTAAAAGCCCGCCGTAGTCGCGGTTGTCGTCTACCGAATTGTTTTGGAACGTGTCGGGACTTGCTCTGCGGCAAAGCTCGCGTGCTATCATCGGATATGACGCGCCGGAGGGTATGCGTAAATTGTCCTCAAGTACATACCAGCACATATCCTTGCCTTGTACCAAATCTATACCCGAAATGTGATTATATATCTTTTTAGGCGGAGTCAGTTTGTCGCACGGTGCGGAAAAGCCCGGCGAAGTATATATGAATTCTTCGGGAATTATTTTATCGCGTATGATTTTTTTGTCGGAATAAATATCGTTTAAAAACAAATTAAGAGCGTAAACGCGCTGCTTCAAGCCTTTTTCAAGAAATTCAAATTCGTTTTTCGGTATTATGCGCGGTATGGTGTCAAAGGGGAAAAGCCGTTCATTGAATTTGTTGTTTTTATAAAGTCCGAATTTTACGCCGTAACGTGACATAAGACGGTTAATTTCTTCCTGATGATCTATAAGTCCGTACAAGTTCTCACCTCACTTGATGTATGTTTTGTACAAAAACAAAACCGGATAAAAGTCTGTTTTTATAATTATATAATAAATCTACGGATTTGCAATATGTAAAAGCGTCAAAAACATATAAAATTATGCGTTTTTACACAAGTTTCGGCGGCGAACTTCGAAGCGACAACTATTTTAAAAAAAGAAAAATTAACTCTTGACAATTGTGCCGTTTATATATATAATAGTCAAGCAGTTTAGATGCGGACCATTAGCTCAGTTGGTTAGAGCATCCGGCTCATAACCGGGCGGTCCGGGGTTCGAGTCCCTGATGGTCCACCAAAGAAACGACAATTTTCGTGAGAAGATTGTCGTTTCTTTTTGTTTTGTATGTTTATCTTTTCGTTTTTTTTGATTTGAAAGATAACGGACAAGAGAATAATTATGCGGAAACCGGTTTTCCTTATCGGTAATGCATCATCCGATTGCAGCTTTTGCCGAGTAATAGCACCGACGCCGATTGTTATCGTTTTTTCTATTGTGTATTAGATTTAAAAAGAAGCTTCATAAAAACATTTTGAAATAATTATTGTTGACAAAATGATGCAATATATGTATAATATCAAAGTGATTTCCGCAAGGAAGAATTTAATATAGGGGTATAGCTCAGTTGGTAGAGCAGCGGTCTCCAAAACCGCGTGCCGAGGGTTCAAGTCCTTCTGCCCCTGCCAAATCGAAAACGGTTACCGAAAGGTGACCGTTTTTGTTTTGGCATTGAGTAAAATGATTTAGACTCCGAGGCACGCGGAGCGTGTTGAGGGGTGCGGGTCTCCGGTGGAGACCTCTGCACGAAGTGCAGAAGCACCGACCGAGCCGGCAGGCGAGACCAAGTCCTTCTGCCCCTGCCAAAAAGAAACAGTCACCGTTTTGGTGACTGTTTCTTTTTTGTTAGACAAAACTTGCTCGAGGCACGCGCGTGCCGGGCTTCGTCACCGAGCGCTGCCGGTGGCAGATGAAGCGAGGTGAGGATGGCGCAGCGGTCAAAATATGGCGTAACACCGCCATATTTTGGGTACCGCAAGAGGGGCTGCGTAGCAACTTCAAGTCCGTTTGTATATCTTAGACAATCTTGTGGGGATAACTATTGCTTTTGTTTTACTGCGTTTTCATTTGCTTTTCTCATATAGATAAAACTACGGCACACGGTCTTTTCCGTACGCCGTCTTTTCGTTTTCACACTGTTTTTTGTTCACTTTGTGCCACACAGTTCACGCAAACCGTTTGGTACATCATCAAAAAAGCATCAATCACAATTCAAATCCGTTAGTGATTATTTTTTCTTTTTTATATAATTTTTTATTCTTTGTGTGAATTCATATATGCAGATTTAATACTGTTTGGTAATTCGTTCGGAATTATATTTTTGAGCCTTTCCTCATTTCCGTCTTTGATAGCCTCACTGTAATACCAACATTTGAAATTTAACATATCAAGCGTTTTATTCAACTTGGTAATCTCTGCTTCTACTTGCTTTTTTTGGTTTTCAAACAACTCTTTTCTTTTGGTATATGTTGAACTTCCTTCCATACACCAAGACATAAATTGCTTAATGTCTTTTATTTGTAACCCTGTTTTTTTCAAGCATTCAATTACACGCAATGCCTCAATTTCATTTTTGCTAAATTGTCTAATTCCCGATGTGCGATTTAATTCAGGAAACAGCCCTTCTTTATCATAGTAACGCAAAGTTGATACCGGTAAATCAAACATTTCAGATACTTGACCGATTGTATACATATTTTTCCCTCCAAAAAATAAAAGACTCTTGACTTAAAGTTAGGTTTAGGTGTTATTATCAATATAACAGAGATTAAAAAAATATTCAATAGCGAATTTTAATTTTTAGGAGGTTGAAATATATGGCAGTAAAGCAAACAGCCGGTAGAAAAGAATTAGGAGAATTTGCTCCGAAATTTGCCGAATTAAATGATGATGTATTATTTGGTGAGGTTTGGAGCAGAGAAGACAAGTTATCGCTCAGAGACCGTTCACTTGTTACAGTTACTTCTTTAATGTCGCAAGGTTTAATCGATTCCGCTTTTCGTTACCATTTGGAAAGTGCTAAGAAAAACGGAATCACAAAAGAAGAAATCACGGAGATTTTAACGCATAATGCTTTTTATGCAGGATGGCCAAAAGCTTGGGCTGCATTTCGTATGGCAAAAGAAGTGTGGAATGATAAGAACGAGGAAACTGAAGATAATACGATTGAAAAACATATTTCATCAATGATATTTCCGATTGGTGAGCCGAACGACAACTTTGCACAGTATTTTATAGGCAAAAGCTACCTTGTACCTATTTCCACGCAACAGGTCGGAATTTTCAATGTAACCTTTGAGCCGAAATGCAGAAACAATTGGCATATTCATAAAGCAAAAAACGGTGGCGGACAAATTTTGATTTGTGTTGCCGGACGAGGATATTATCAGGAATGGGGCAAGAAAGCTATAGAAATGCTACCCGGCGATGTTGTAAATATTCCTGCGAATGTCAAACATTGGCACGGAGCTTCGGCTGATAGTTATTTTTCTCATTTAGCTATTGAAGTTCCGGGAGAAAATACATCAAATGAATGGCTGGAAGCTGTGTCAGATGAGGAATATTTTAACGCAATAAATTCTTAAAGGGAGAACTTAATTATGAGTAAAAAAGTTTTAATTCTGTCAGGCAGTCCTCGAAAGAATGGTAACTCTGACATTTTGTGTGATGAATTTGCCAAGGGTGCAACAGAAGCCGGTCATAATGTTGAAAAAGTTCATGTGTCCGAAAAAAATATACACCCTTGTATTGCTTGTTACCATTGCAGTAAAAATAGCGGCGCGTGTGTATTTAAGGACGATATGGCTGAGATTTTACAAAAAATGATTGATGCTGATGTTCTTGTGTTGGCGAGTCCGGTTTACTTTTATTCAATAGATGCTCAGCTAAAAGCAGTTATCGACCGTACTGTTGCTCGTTGGTTAGAGGTTAAAAACAAGGAATTTTATTATATTACTACTATGGCAGACAATGAAAAATCGTCAGCAGACACAACATTAGCTTGTTTCAGAGGTTATGCCGATTGTGTCGAAGGTGCAGTTGAAAAAGGAGCTGTTGTTGCCGGCGGTGTGTATGAAAAAGGTGAAATTAAAAATCACCCTGCAATGAAACTTGCATATCAAATGGGTAAAAATGTGTAATGAAATTTCTACATTATTGAAGAATGGAGCAAAATTATGTTAGGAAATTTTAGTTATTGTAATCCGACAAAACTTTATTTTGGAGAAAATTCATTATCCAATTTAAGTGATGAATTGAAAAAATACGGTGATAATGTTGTACTTGTATATGGTACAGGTTCTATAAAAAAGAATGGCATTAGAAAACATTGCCGATTTAACACTAACAATGGATGGCGGTTATAAGACTCTTAGCCGTGATGAAAAAATCAAGGTGTTGTCTGATAGCTTATAATATTTATTAATCAATCACCATTTGATTTGGAAAATCTGACCATTTAACATTTTATTGAATATTTAATTACTTACAGCGTGAGGAATTCTCACGCTGTTTTTTAATCTGCTCAAATAACGATTATCCGTCTTATATCACAATTCAAATCCGTTTGTAACGCCCAACAGCATATCCGTGTTTCGTTTGACATAATACATTTCGGTTATCTCCGAAGTTGTGCGTCCGAGTAAGTCTGCCACCTGCCTCGGTGTTAATGCTTTTACCGTTCCGTCCTCTGCTCGCACTCCTGTTACAAGCTTTGTTGCAAAGGTGTGTCGCAAACTGTGTAAGCCTTTTTTCTCAATTCCTGCCGCATCGAGTATGGAATAAAACCGCTTTCGCAAGTTCAACGGTCTTGTAAAGTTTCCGTCTGCATCTGGTATCAACGGTGCATCCTCACCGAAATATCGCTCGTTGCGTAATTCGATGATCTCTTGTATTGCTGTTTCGTTTAAGGGTACGATACGCTTGCTTGAAGCTGTTTTCAGCTTGCCAACTACAATTTCCCGTCCGCTTTTTCGCTCTGTTCCGTCACGCTTTTGCGCTTCTTTAACACCTCTTTGAATGTGCATCACTTTCTTTTCAAGGTCTATGTCGCTGTTGATTAAACCTAACGCTTCAGCTGTTCTCAGTCCTGTGTTTAGCATAAGAATATATGCTGATGCTTGATTGTGTTTTGGCTTGCCCGAAGGGTACTTCTTGTATGCTTCCTCTTTGAATTTTTCAATAACAATAAAACAGTAAATCATAAATTCGTACGGAGAAAAATTCAAGTTTTGTTGATGTGTTTTGAAAGAAAATTTACAAATCATTTTATATAAACAAAAATCATTACCGTATAAAGTGAGAATTTGTTCACAATTTGGATTTTATTGAATATTATTATCAAATATGATATAATAAAATGAATTTTTATATCATAAACGCAACTCTCACGCTCGACGAAAATATTGCACTTCACGAAAAACGAGCTAAACTTGAAAAAGAAATCGCCAAATTGGAAAAGCAGGCAAGGAATGAAAAACAGCCGAATAAGAAGTTCGAGCTTGCACGGAGAGTTAAAGCGTTAAAAAAACAGTTTGATGAATTGAATGATTCAAGGGGTGGTGTTTATGAGAGCATATAAAAGAATGACAAAATTCTCAATTTTGATTGCAATAATTTCACTGCTGATAGCAATTCTTTTGAATTTTTGCCTTGTTGTTGACAAAACGGGATTTTGGGTGAATGTTTGTCTCGGACTGTTCGGAAGTGCTGCATTAACTATTTTAACTTCTATTGTGTCGTACTTTCATGAGAGACGACAAACGTTAGAAAGCTTTGTCTACCACACGAGGCAAATCCTTTCGTATCTAAATAAATACCAAGAGAGTATGCCATTGGAGCAGAAATTAAAATTTTATCTTGATTATCACGATTTGGATAAATCTGCGTGGGATATGGATGTTGGCAATATGGATTTTTTCTTTGAAAGCAAGACTCACGACTTTCAGTATATATATACCACTATATATAAACCAATACTTGATTTTAATAGAGCAGTCGAGAATCATGTATGGCATTTCCGTTGGTACTTTGATGGAACAGGAAAAAATGATACAGTAATGGAAAAATTCCTTTTGGAATTGCAAGAATACCTATTAGAAAAAAATGAACAAGATATTCCAACCGAATATGACGAAAATGGAAATATAGTATCAACTTGTCATTACTCAACGGTAAAACCGAAGCTTGTCCTTAATATTCGGAAAGAACTGAATGGACGATATTACGAGATTATGTATGGCAAGAAAATTGCAAAGCGAGAAATGAACTCACAGGAGGCTCAAAACAATGGATAAGCTCAAGATGCAGACAGCTAATAAGGCTGATGAGAATTTTAAGAAGTTAGCGGAGATGTTTCCTGATGCTGTTACTGAAACTATTACCGGTTATGATGAAAACGGCAAGGCTATTGTAGAGCGAGCAATAGACAAGGATGTACTTATGCAGGAAATTTCTTGCAAGGTTGTTGACGGCAATGAGGAACGCTAACAGTTCACTTGGCCTGACAAGAAAAAATCCGTTCTTCTTGCCAATGCACCGATAAATAAAACTCTCCGTCCTTGCAGATTTATATTGAGGGCGACAACCTTGAAGTGTTGAAGCTGTTGCAGGAAACTAATCTTGGCAAAATCAAGATGATTTACATAGATCCGCCATACAATACGGGAAGTGATTTAGGTGTACAAATAGATACATCAAAGATTTGCGGAGGCGGAACAAAAAACATACAGTGGGTGAAAATCATTGCTTCTGTTTTGAATATAAATATTCTGCTTCCGAAAAATGAACACGGAGCTGTTTTGGGAGCTGCTTTGCTTGGCGCAAATGCCTGCTTGACTGCAGATGAATACGAGCGCTTGAAAACAAGTATTGAGCCTGATTATGTTAGGATTACGCCCAATAATCAACTCGTGAAATATTATAATGAGAAGTACGGCAAATGGATTAAACTGTATCCTAAAATTAAAGAATGATATTTGCTTTTTCTGCTTTTCCGTTAAAAAGAAACAGTCACCGTTGCGGTGACTGTTTCTTTAGATATGGTGAATATCCTGATCCAAAGCATTTTTCGGCCAAGATTTTCTCAGTGCCGCATAGGAAATTACAAAGTTGGCGAGCCAGCCTGCCGGAACTGCAAGCCATACAAATGCAATGCCGAAATGCGGTGCAAAAATCAATGCTACGGATAACCGAATCGCAAGGTTGACCATATTTGCAGTCAAAAACGGGCGCATATTTCCAAGTCCGCGAAGAACACCGTCTGTTGCCATTTTGATACCCATAAATATGAAAAAGTATCCAAGCCATTTCATATAATCACCGGACACTTGATATGCTAAAGCCGTTCCGTCTTTTCCTAAGAAAAGTGAAGATATTTGTGTGTGCATTGTTTCAATAATTACAAATGCAAGTACGGCAAAGCATACATCTAACAGCAAAGCGGCGCGGTAGCCTTTTTTAATACGGTCAATTTTTCCGGCACCGAAATTTTGCGAAACAAATGGCGACACAGCATTCCCGATTGATACAAATATCAGTGAAAAAACATTCTCTACTCTCATCGTTGCCGCGTAGCCCGCGAGTGCTTGCGTGCCGAAAGGATTTACAACCGCCTGCACAATCATCATACCGATTGATACCGTGGATTGTTGAAGAATAGACGGAACGGCGATTTTAAGCATTAAACGCAGTTCGTCTTTGTCAAATTGATGAAACGGACTTGCGTATTTTCGCATTCGATAAAGAAAAATCAAAAGGGAAAGTACGGCAGAAATGCCCTGTGCAATAAGGGTGGCAAGAGCCGCACCGAACACGCCGAGTTTAAGACCGCCTACCATCCAAAGGTCCATGATGATATTCAATATAGATGAAAATATTAAAAGCCATAACGGAATTTTCGATTCGCCGATTGAAGTGAACATGGTTGAAAGAATGTTGTACATAAATAAAAACGGAAAGCCCGCAAAATAGATGCGCAAGTACAGTACCGCATCCTCCATTATATCCGCAGGCGTTTGCAGTATGCTCATCATCCAATTAGAACCGAAAAATCCAAAGATACCGAGAAATATGCTTAAAAGCAAAAAGCTTATTAACGAGGTTGATACGATTGTTTTCATCTTGCCGTAATTTTGAGCACCGAAATAACGGCTTACAAGCACACCTGCGCCCACGCCTGCACCGAGTGCTATACAAATAAAAACATTTGTAAGTGCGGCACAAGCTCCGACGGCCGCAAGGGCAGAGGAGCCGACAAATTGACCGACGATAATTGAATCGGCCATATTGTATACTTGTTGAAAGAAGCTGCCTAAAATCATAGGCATCGCAAAAACAGTCAAAGCCTTGAGCGGCGGATCGGTTATTAAATATTCGTCCTTTGTCATTTTAATATTCTCCTGAAAATCCCTTGCGTTATCATTTTGATTTATGTATCCGTTTTCTTAGAATTGTAGCACAAAAGCAATGTTATATTTAAAAAGCCAAACAAGATACAGCTTTCTCAGTCTGCACCCTGTTCGGCTTACGTCTTTACTGAACAATCGCTCCCTGAGCGAACATTAGAAGTATATCATCGGCATAAATAAATGTCAATGAGTTATAGTTCTGAATAGCCTGACCGTTGATATTTAATAAGCAGTAAAAAGTGTCGTTTTAAATATAAATCAGAACAGAAAACAGCACACAACCAATATCCGGTGTGTGCTGTTTCAGTCGGCATTTAGCCGCATATTATTTTATGACGCCGTTTGTTACCTTGAATGCGACGTTTTGTAAAAAGAATATAAAGCGGCGGAAATGAGGTTGTGTGATAAATCAGCACAAATTCCGAAAAAAGCCGAAAAAGGTGATACAATCAAGCTCATAAAAGGGGCGGAGGAATGAAATGACAGCTGTTTGTAATAAAATAAAGTCAATAGTTGCATTTGCGGTTATTTGCGTTATATTGTCGCTGCCTCTCGATGCTTTTGCCTCGGGTGACAGCGACTTTGTGTATTATATTAGGAACGGAAAGGTTTGCGTAAGCGGCTACCGCGGAGTGAGCGACACGATTTTGGTACCCGAAAAAATTAAGGGCAAAACGGTGGCGGCGATTGACGATTACGCATTTTCGTCAAACGGAACCGTGGAATTTATCGGCTTACCCGATTCCGTCACCGCAGTCGGCAAAAACGCTTTTTCCGACTGCACGGCTCTGTCATATGTCAGCTTCGGCGCGAATTTAAACGAGATAGGCGACAATGCCTTTTCGGGCTGTTATTCCTTAAAAAAAGCAGAGCTTAAAAAAGGAGTTACATATATAGGCAAGGGAGCCTTTAAAGGGTGTTCATCGCTTTCTTTCGCCGCAATTCCCGACGGAGTGGTATTTATCGGTGAGAAAGCCTTTTTCGGTTGCTCTGCGTTAGAAAAAGTTACGTTGCCCGAGAGCGTTACGGAACTTCATACAAGCGCGTTTGAAAATTGTTCATCTCTTTTAAAAGCTGAACTTCGCGGCGTAAAAACAATAGGGGATCGAGCGTTTTATAATTGTGCCGCACTTTCAGAGATAAGCTTTTCACCGTCTCTTAAAGAGATAGGGGCTTTTGCCTTTTCGGTAAATACTTCTTTGAAAAAAGTTACTTTGCCCCCAAATACCGAGCTTGTTTCAGACAAAGCTTTTTCGCGCTGTACGTCTTTAAAAACCGTTACCGTTTTCAGCGAAACTCTGAAGATGTCGGCTACGGCATTAGACGAATGTACCTCACTTTATGCAATATACGGAAGCTCCGTGTTTTCATCCGAAGCGGCAAGCGGCATAAGGAATGCAACAGTGTCTTTCGATTGTGTGTCCGAGGAGAAAGAAACCGGTGTTGTAAATACGGCAGTCGGTGTTACGGTACAAACGCTAAAGGAAATATTGGTATTCAAAGGAGTTATCAATGCTGCGGATGAATTGACCGTGTTTGATGAAAACGGCAATATTTTGCCTGATTTCGCCGTTGTCGAGGACGGTGCAGGTATTCGCATATGCAAAGGCAAAACGGATTATTATTACGTTGCGCGAGTGAATTTCGGCGATGTGAATTCAGACGGTAAAACAAACAGTGCGGACGCTGTTATAATGCTTAAATATTCGGCGGGCTTAACAGGCTTGTCTCCGATAAAACTCAAAGAGGCCGATTTAAACCGAGACGGAGCCGTAGATGAGAGCGACGCGGTTTTACTGCTTCGCAGGTCATGCGGTCTTATGGCATAATAAAAAAGCATCGCTGATTCTTTTTGCCAAAATCACGGTGCTTTTTATTATTTTGTGTTTTCTTTCAGATATTCCAACAATACGTCTTTTCTGTTTTGGCACTTACCTTCTATAACGCCGTTAAGTAAAAAATCAAGCGAGCTTTTAATCTCTTTTCCCTCGGCAATACCGAAGGCCTTAATATCATCGCCGTTTACTGCAAGAGATTTTAAATTATAACACTCGTTGTTTATCTTTATCTCCTCATAGAACGAACGCATATTTTTAAGATTTTCGTCTATCGCGTGCGGATCGGCCTTTGCCATGTTATCGGCACGCTTGATTTTTATAAGGTTAAGGTATGCTTCGTCTCCGAGACTGCACATCATTTTTTTTGCCTGAACTTTGTCGCGCGGGGATTTCATATCGTGTATCAAAACAAGTTTTGATACCTCGTTTATTGTTTTATTGTCAAATTTCAGCCTTTTAAGAATGTCTCGCGTCTTTTTTTCACTTATCACAGCATGACCTTTGAAGTGCGAAGTGCCGTTTTCGTCAGTGGTTTTGGCGTCGGGCTTTCCGAAATCATGGAAAAACATTGTAAGACGCAAAATTCTGTCATTAAAATCTATTGCGTCTACGGCGTGAAGCGTATGCTCGAACACATCGTATTTGTGATATTTTGTGTGCTGCTCGCATTCTACAAGTGGGGCAAGCTCCGGGATAAATACCTCTATAACCGCATGATATTTCCGTATAACGCCGGTTGCGTATTTTCCCGTGATAAGCTTTGTGAATTCAACCTGTAATCTTTCTTTTGACACATCCGACAGCAGACGCCTGTTTTTCAGTATGCTGTCCGATGTGCTTTTTTCTATTGTGAATCCGAGCTCCGCCGAAAAACGGACGGCACGCATTATTCTGAGCGCGTCCTCCGAAAAACGTGTGTCCGGGTCACCGACGCACCGTATTATTTTGTTGTTCAAATCGTCTTTGCCGCCGAAAGCATCAATTATTTTGTCGTCGCAATTACAGCAAAGCGTGTTTATTGTGAAATCCCGCCTTGAGAGATCGTCTCTGAGGTTATCCGAAAATGATACTGATTGCGGGTGGCGGTGGTCTGTATAGTCGCCGTCTATGCGATAAGTGGTTATTTCGAGCGGCATATCGTCAATTATAACAGTTACCGTCCCGTGCTTTATACCTGTCTCTATTATCCGTTCGCCGCAAAACACCTTTTCGGTTTCCTCGGGGTGTGCGCTTGTTGTGATGTCCCAGTCAAACGGGACTTTGCCGAGCAGACAATCACGAACCGCACCGCCGACAGCATAGGCTTCAAAACCGCTGTTTTTCAGCAGGCATATTGCCTTATTCACTTGTTCGGGGAGCTTTATCATAATAATTCCTCAAAGTATGCTTTTGATTTCTGAGAGACTGTCGATTCTTATATCCGCGCCCACATTATCATACCCCGTGCCGTTGTGGTCATACCAACAGGTGGTGATTCCGAAGCTCTTTCCTCCGGATATATCGGCGGTAAGCGAATCACCTATAAGTATAAATTTTGATTTGTCGGTTTCGTGCAGCTCATTGAGGCACCGCTCAAAAAATTCCCGTTGGGGCTTTTGTATGCCTATTCTCTCCGAAACAAAAAGGTGAGAGAAGCAGTCTATCATTCCGGCAAGCGTCAGTCGGTGCTTTTGCTGCTCAAACGGCCCGTTGCTTGCGGCACAGAGTATGTATTTTTTTGACAGATATTTAACCGTATCCACAGCTCCGTTTACAGGCTCGTGGCTGTCATATATCCCTTTTACGAATTCTTTTTCGAATTCGCGTCCGTCAAAAGTGATACCCATAACCGAAAAAACCATATTCCACCGTTTTTCGTGTATTTGATCCCTTGTGATTTCTCCCGTTTCGAGTCTTTGCCAGAGAGAGTCGTTGATTTTATGAAAAACTGACGGCATTTCTTTTTTGAAACCTACTCCGCAAGCTTTGCAAGCGTTTGTCATAGCTTTTTCGGCACATTTGTTGAAATCCAAAAGCGTATTGTCAATGTCTATCAGAACATATTTAAACATATCGTAATCCTTCCTTTATCATAATGAAATTATATGATATTCACTTAATATTTTCAAGTGTTGAGCCGCTCCTTTACTTTATTTAAAAAATATTATAAAATAATAAAAAATAACCTTTACGTGGTGATGATTATGGAGCAAAGTAAAATTGAGCGTATAAACTTCCTTGCCAAAAAGCAAAAAGGGGATGGGCTTACTCCCGAAGAAAAGGAGGAGCAGGCAATTTTGCGCCGCGAGTATATCGACTCTTTTAAAAGAAATCTTGTCGCAAATCTTGAAAATACGTATATCGTTGATGAAAACGGAAATAAACATAAGGTTAAAAAGCATACCGATGACGATAAAAGCTGACTTGAGCTGTCGGCTTTGGGCGTATTAGCCCTAAATATCCGTTTGAAAAGGCAAATAACTTGACTTGACCGCTATATATAGTGTAAAATATATGGCGGTATTTTTCGGCAGGATTTTCCTGCGTGCATTTTTTCCGCCGCTCGGAATTTAAAAGGTGGTTTATTTAAATGGCAAAAAAAGCGGTATACAATGAAGAAAGTATTTCGCAGCTAAAAGGTGCCGACAGGGTAAGGCTTCGCCCTGCCGTTATTTTCGGCTCGGACGGTATTGAGGGCTGTGAGCACGCTGTATTTGAGATACTTTCAAATTCCATAGACGAGGCAAGAGAGGGCTACGGTAAAGAGATAACCGTGACCCGTTTCCTCGACGGCTCCGTTGAGGTTGTCGATCACGGCAGAGGTATGCCTATGGACTACAACGAAAAGGAAAAGCGCTGGAACTGGGAGTTGCTCTTCTGTGAGATGTATGCCGGCAGTAAATATAATACAAACAACGGCGGAACATACGAGTATTCACTCGGACTTAACGGACTCGGACTTTGTGCCACACAGTATGCTTCGGAGTATATGGATGCCGAGGTGCATAAAAACGGATTTCGCTATGAGATACATTTTAAGGCGGGCGAGCCCGTCAGCGAGCTTCAAAAGGAACCGTACAATAAAAAAGATACCGGGACAAGAATACGCTGGAAACCGGATATCAAGGTGTTCACCGATATTGATATTCCTCTTGAATACTATCAGGAGACCATATTAAGGCAGTCGGTTGTAAATGCGGGAATAAAATTCGTTCTTCGCAATCAAACCGGCGAAAAGAGCTTTGATAAATACGAATACTGCTACGAAAACGGTATAGTCGATTATATAAAGGAATTTGTCGGCGACGATGCGTTTTCTTCCGTGCAGTTTTGGCAGGGTGAGAGAAAGGGCAGAGACAGAGCCGATTTGCCCGAATACAAGGTTAAGCTCAATGTTGCGCTGTGTTTTTCCAATAAAAAACAGCTTAAGGAGTATTACCATAATTCCAGCTTTCTCGAACACGGCGGCGCTCCCGAAAAAGCTGTAAAAAGTGCGTTTGTTTCGCAGATTGACAGCTATTTAAAAGCAAACAGCAAGTATTTAAAGAGCGACAGCAAGATAAATTTCCAGGATGTGGAGGATTGTCTTGTGCTTGTTTCGTCATCCTTTTCAACTCAGACGTCATACGAAAATCAGACCAAAAAAGCTATAACCAATAAATTCATTCAGGAGGCTATGACGGATTTCCTCCGCCATCAGCTTGAAGTGTATTTTATAGAAAACAGAATAGACGCCGAAAAAATTGCCGAGCAGGTGCTCATAAATATGCGTTCGCGCGTCAAGGCCGAATCCACAAGGCTCAACATTAAAAAGACGCTTCAAAGCGGCAACAGTATGACTGACAGAATCGAAAAATTCGTTGACTGCCGCTCAAAGGACGTTTCGGAGCGTGAAATATTCATAGTGGAGGGCGACTCGGCTCTCGGTGCCTGCAAGCAGGCGAGAGACAGTGCCTTTCAGGCAGTTATGCCGGTACGAGGGAAAATACTCAACTGTCTTAAGGCCGAATACCCCAAAATATTTAAAAACGACATTATAACAGACCTTATCAAAGTGCTCGGCTGCGGCGTTGAGGTAAGCTCCAAGGCAAATAAAAATCTGTCTCTTTTCAATATGGATAATCTGCGTTGGAGCAAGGTCATAATTTGTACCGATGCCGACGTTGACGGTTATCAGATACGGACGCTGATATTAACGATGATTTATCGTCTTATGCCCACGCTTATAAAAGAGGGTAAGGTGTTTATAGCCGAATCTCCGCTTTACGAAATAACTTGCAAGGACGAGACCTGGTTTTGCTACACCGAAAAGGAAAAGCAAGATGCCCTTCTTGAAATCGGAGACAGAAAATATACCATACAGCGTTCAAAGGGTCTCGGTGAAAACGAACCCGAGATGATGTGGCTTACCACAATGAATCCCAAAACCCGTCGTCTTATAAAGGTCGAGCCGGATTATTCGCCCGAGGCTGTCGCCGATAAATTTGACCTTTTACTCGGCGACAATTTACAGGGCAGAAAAGATTATATTGCCGAAAACGGTGCTCAGTACATTGATATGACTGACCTTTCTTAACGTTATCACGGCAAATCAGGAGAGTCGGAAAATGGCTAAAAGAACCAAGAAAAACGAAACAGACCGAAATTCGGAGGAACTTAACATAAACGCTCATATTCTCGGTGCAGGCGAGGTGGTAGAGCAGCATATAACCGATACACTTGAAGTGAACTATATGCCGTATGCCATGAGTGTTATTATGTCGCGTGCCATTCCCGAAATAGACGGTTTTAAACCGTCACACAGAAAGCTGCTTTATACTATGTATAAAATGGGGCTGCTTCAGGGAGGCACTATAAAATCAGCAAATATAGTCGGCCGCACCATGCAGCTGAACCCCCACGGCGACGCGGCAATTTACGAGACAATGATTCGTTTGGCGCGCGGCAATGAGTCGCTCCTTCACCCTTATGTTGAGTCAAAGGGCAACTTCGGTAAATCGTATTCAAAAAATATGCAGTATGCGGCTTCGCGTTATACCGAGGCAAAATTAGCCCCGATTTCAGCCGAGCTTTTCCGCGATATAGATAAGGACACGGTCGATTTTGTACCGAACTACGACAATACCATGACCGAGCCCACGCTTTTGCCCGTTACATTTCCGTCGGTGCTCGTAAACGCCAATATGGGTATAGCCGTCGGTATGGCTTCAAATATTTGTTCGTTCAACTTAAAAGAGATCTGCGATACTACCGTGGCGCTTATAAAGGACCCCGACGCCGATATAACCGAAACGCTCAAGGCTCCCGATTTTATAGGCGGCGGTCAGATACTCTACGATGAAGATAAAATGAACGAGATATTCCGCACGGGTCGCGGAAGCTTCAAAATTCGCGCAAAGTACAGCTATGATAAAAAGAATAACTGTATTGATATATACGAAATTCCGGCGACCACCACTACGGAGGCGATAATCGATAAGATAGTCGAACTCGCAAAGGGCGGCAAGGCTAAGGAAATTTCCGATATCCGCGACGAGACCGATAAAAAGGGTCTTAAAATAACAATCGACTTAAAGCGCGGCACAGCTGCAGACAAGCTTATGAAAAAGCTCTATAAAATGACTCCGCTCGAAGATTCCTTCGGCTGTAACTTTAATGTGCTTATCGCGGGTACGCCGAGAGTCCTCGGAGTGCGCGAGCTGCTTTTGGAATGGATAGCTTTCCGTACCGAATGTGTAAACCGCCGCGTCTTTTTTGACCTTTCCAAAGCAAAAGACAGGCTGCATCTTTTAGAGGGACTTCAAAAAATTCTTCTCGATATTGATAAGGCAATAAAAATAATACGCTCAACAGACGAGGAGTCCGAGGTTGTTCCGAACTTGATGATAGGCTTCGGAATAGATAAGATACAGGCGGATTATGTGGCTGAAATCAAATTGCGCCACTTAAACCGTGAGTATATTTTAAAGAAAACGGAAGATATAGAAAAGCTGAGAGCCGAAATCGAGGATATGGAGGATATTCTCGCAAGTCGCTCAAGAGTTAAAAAAATTATCGTAAACGAGCTTTCGGATGTCGTTAAAAATTACGATAAGCCGCGTCGTTCGGAAATAATCTACACGAGTGATATAGATGATGAATCGGAGCCCGATGAGGAGATACCGAATTATCCCGTTACGCTGTTCTTTACCAAAGAGGGCTATTTCAAAAAGATAACTCCGCAGTCACTGCGTATGAGCGGTGAGCAAAAGCTAAAGGAAAACGATGAAATAATAGAGACCGTTGAGGCTGCAAACAATACCGAGCTTTTGTTCTTTACCGATAAGTGCCGTGTTTATAAAGCCAAAGCTGCCGACTTTGATGACAGCAAGGCGAGCGTTCTCGGTGATTATGTGGCTTCAAAGCTTGAGATGGAGCCCGATGAAAACGCCGTGTATATGGCGGTTACAACAGACTATAAGGGCTTTATGCTGTTCTTCTTTGAAAACGGCAAGCTTGCCAAAATAGACCTCTCCGCCTATGAAACTAAAACGAACCGCAAGAAGCTGATTAAGGCGTATTGTGAGAAATTCCCGGTAGTCAATATGTTCTGTGTGACTGAGGATAAGGAGTATGTTATGAAGTCCACTTCCGGCAGAATTCTTCTTCTCAATACCTGCGCAATAGCCGTCAAAACGACCAAGGATTCTATGGGCGTATCGGTTATGACTCTCAAAAAAGGGCATAGGGTATCTTCCGTAAAAGAGTATACCGATGGTGAGTTTGTAAAGCCTGCGAGATACAGGACGAGAACTTTGCCTGCCGCCGGTGCGACTTTGTCGGCTGATGATGTCGGCGAGCAGCTTACACTTTAACATAGAAAATATACCGTGTTTCGAAATTCGTTTTTCGGAATTAGGTATATTTTTTTGTTTTTTGGGTATCAACCGATAATGCATGAGTGTTGACTATGCATCTCGGATGTTGTATAATTCCGATATAAGTAAATGTCTGTTTCGGGGCTTAACGGAGGTTAATATGAAAAGACGAACTAAAATAATTTCGGCTGTTATGGCTCTCGCAATACTTGTATGCGTGTTCGCTGTACTTGCGACGTCGTTTGCCGTTGACACTTCTTCCGAAAGCGCATCCTTCAGAGTTGACGCTCAGATTATGGGCTATAACAGGGTTGAGGTAAAAATATATGCTCCGGCAGGGGCCGCGGGCGGCAGCTATACACTTAAATACGATTCCTCATATTTGAGGCTCGCAAAGCCGGAGGCGGATAAAAACGGCGAGCGGTTACTTCGTACGAAAACGGCGGTACGGCAATAACAAATTATAATTTTTCACAGGATTCTTTAAGATGCTCGGCAGCCGCACCGAAATCCTCTTCGACGGAGCAACTGTACGGAAGTTATACTTTTTATTTTGACGGCAACTATAAAGAAGGCAGTATATCTGTAACTGCATTTGATATTTACAGCGGAGACGAAACTCCAAAGCTTCTCGGCTCCGATAAAACCGCAAAATGTGACTTTGACGTAAAGGCGGCTCCCGCGAACACAATATCGCTGAAATATATAGGAGATAAATATTACTATATGGTCAGCGGCAAAAATGATACTTCATACAGCGGGCTTGTAAATTATTACGGCACTTATTATTATGTCGAAAACGGTGTGCTGAACTGGGATTACTCAGGCCTTACTAAGTATTATGATACTTGGTATTATGTCGAAAACAGTGTTCTTAATTGGAATTATACGGGTCTTACAAAGTACTACGGTACATGGTATTACGTCGAAAACAGTGTTCTTAATTGGAACTATACGGGGCTCACGAGCTACTACGGCACATGGTATTACGTCGAAAACAGCGTCTTAAATTGGAACTATACGGGGCTCACAAACTATTACGGCACCTGGTATTATTGCGAGGGTAGTGTACTTAATTGGGATTACACCGGTCTTACAAAATATTACGGCACTTGGTATTACGTCAAAAAGGGCGTGCTTGACTGGAATTATACGGGATACACCTATTATTACGGCACGCGTTACTATGTCAGAAACGGAATTCTTGCGTAATACGCATTGTATTTGATTGTTTCTCGCTTGCTTAAAGACTGCTGCATACAAAATATTGCAAAACCGTTCATTCATTTGAACGGTTTTGTGTTTTTTTGAGAAATGTGTCAATGCAACACTTTTGCATAAAAACTATTGCAATTATATACAGTTTGTTGTACAATTCGAATAAGCGGCAGGGCTTTATGCCGTAAAAATCAGGGAGGATATTAAATTTATGAAAAAATTCAAAAAGTTGATTGCGGTTGCATTGGCTGTTATTCTATCGCTGTCTGTAATGTCGGTCGTCGCTTTTGCGTCTACTACCGATTCACTTAA
>OIDC01000017.1_pt1 | contig 140422 bp, 111 predicted proteins | sample 1581401 | NCBI WGS metagenome assembly OIDC01 (sample SAMEA3882518, study PRJEB24775) | human gut metagenome | biome: human-associated habitat; feature: intestine environment; material: feces | place: Netherlands | collected 2009/2010 | reverse complement strand
ACGATTTATATCAATGACATGTATAAGAAGTATCAGGACTGTGGTGATCTTGAGGTGTCACATCATTGACAAATGTACATCGCCATGATATATTTTGAGAAATATATATATTTTTTGTCGGAAGTGTAGAGTTTTTTGTCGGATACTTTTCTAAAATAAATAAGCTATTACATCTTTATGAAGGTGTTTCAGCATTTGGCACAAGGGGTTATCGCAGAAAGACCTATTTTTTGCAATAACTCAAGTAGAAATGAAGTGAATATCGATGATGCAGCAATTGTATAAATTGACATATGTCAAAAATGGGGGGTAGAAGCCTACTGACCGTGAATGACGCTCAGGAGAGAATGACAAAAGGAGGACTTTATGAATATTATCAAACATAAATATGGCAAACGAACGGTATCTCTGCTGCTTGCGGTAATTTTGGTGCTATGCCCTTTGCAGGTTAGGGCGGCAGATAACAAGCCAACCATCGAAATTGGTGACTACATTCAGATGGGTACTTATGGGGGAGAGCCAATTGTGTGGCGTTGTGTAGCGAAGGATAGCAATGGGCCATTGATGCTTTCGGATAGAGTATTGTGTGATTACATGCCCTATGATGCAAAAACCAACAAAAATGCCGAAACAGGCTCGCACCGGCGCAATAGCTGGAGAGATAATTTTGGTTCTAACCACTGGAGAGACAGCAACATACGTTCTTGGCTCAATTCCAACGCTGAAGCAGGAAAAGTGAAATGGCTTTGCGGAAATCCGCCAACAGAGGATTCTGTCTATCCTAAAACGGCAGCATATGACCAAAAGGAGGGCTTCCTTCGCAGCTTTCGTTCGGATGAGCTGGGAGCGATTCGAACGGTGAAGCAGCGTTCTATCGTTTCCCATCCGGAGTATACGGCAGGTTATATCGACGCAGCCGGTGTTGATCTTCCCTATAACACCACAATTGATACGGTAGCGGATGGGTATGACAGTGCCCATTATGAATATATTTGGGATAGAGTTTTTCTGCTGGATGTTCAGCAGCTCAAAACGGTTAATGATAACCTGAACGGCTACCATATCGCAAAAAACAGAAGCGGTGTAGCATGGAACTATTGGCTGCGTACACCGATTACAACCTGTAACCATGATATGCGATTTGTGACCCCTCAAGGGAATATTTTGCGTGACGCACCCTATAAGGGATATTACGGCGTTCGTCCTGCCTTCTATCTGAATACGGAAAATTACACCGTATCATCCGGCACAGGACAGAGCGCACAGGACCCCTATGTTGTTTCCGCACCGGATGCGCCGGATGACAGCATTGGCATATCCGGCGCTGTGCGAGAGGATGTGAATGGTGACTGGAATGTGAACACGGATGAGTATCTACAGCTGGAGATGAGTACCCTCTACACTGAGGATCCTGCATATGCAAATGTAACCGTACCGGTGTATACAATCCAGAAGCCTCGCAGCGATAAGGAGAACATGGTGATTGTGTACTGCGCCGAGGGCTACACCAAAAGCCAGCAAAAGCAGTTTGTCGAGGATGTAAAAAAGCTGTGGGGGGAGGTATTGCAGATAGAGCCATATCGCAGCATGGCGGATCGCTTTAATGTCTATGCACTCTGCACGGCATCGGTGGATGGCTATGGCGGTACCAGCACATTTTTTGCTGCGACCGCCAAAGGAGGAATTTCTACTAACAAAGGGAACTGGCGCAACCATGTTTTGGAGCGCATCATAGGCCCTGCGTTTATCGAGAAGATTCATGACGCACATATTCCTAATGAAACGCATCCAAACGAAAACACGATGGATCATAATTATAGACAGTATGATTATGTGTATGAAAATATCAACCAATTCGTTGTGTTGGCGAATAGCGGTGAGTATTTCGGTGGCTCTCATGATAATAAACAATATGGTATTCACTATATTGTTGCGTCAGCGAGAAACGCATATTCTGCGTTTACCCAGCGGCATGAACTGGGACACGGTCTGTTCCATCTGGGAGATGAATATAATTATAGCACTGTTCCTGTAGATGAGTGGAATTACACTACATCACTGAATATGACTGCAACAAAAGATCCCACGAAAGTGAAGTGGAAGCAGCTGCTTGGCTTCCGTAATACCTATACCTGCCCACATCTTGACTACTATCCTTATACCTATAATTCCAGCAGGGATTGTCTGATGCGAGAGACCTTTCAGAATGATTTTTGCGATGTGTGCAAGCTACAGGGCATAAAGGTCATGAGTCAGCTCATTACAAATCCCCCTGCGCTTTATGTGGCTGTTCCTGAGGTGAAAAAGTATATCGGCGGTTACAGAAATCCCACAAAAGATCCTTCTGCCTTTGAGGCAGCGAATTCCTCCGCATATGCGAGCTATCAAAATGACAGGAATAGCCGTCTATTAAGCGGCGGCAGTAAAAACAGCTTTGATTATAGCAGCATGAAGGGGCAGCAGGTTGAGCTGCGCACCATTATACAAAATCTTTCGAATACCCAAGCGAAGACTGTGACCCTGCGCCTGTGGGTGGAACATTCCAACGGCGAAAAAGCGGTCACGACAGATGGGGAGCAGGTTTTCACTACGCAGGAGTTTGACATCCCTGTTTGGAAAGAGAAAAGCAAATTCTGGACAAAGGGTGCGTTGGATTACGAGGGCAGCGACTTTAATTCCGGCCTTGTCAACTGCTCTCTGGTTTACACGATTCCGGAGAATGCCATTCTGCAATCCGGCGATACCATCGGCTTTGAGATTGTAGATCATGCGACAGGCGAGGTATTGGCTGATGATGATACGGAGCAGCAGCGCTATGTCAATGTCACCATCCAATATCAGCTGGAGGATGGCACAGATGTTCCAAACACCATGCCGACTACCTTTACTGTTCCGGTAGGCAAAAAGGTTGATTGGCAGCCGCCGCAGGAACTGCACGGCTACACTTTTGTTAAAGCGGAGGGGATGGAAAATGCTGTCCCGAACAGTGGTATGACGATTCGTTATATTTATAAAAGGTCTGAGGAACGCCCCGAGCCGCCGGTGACAAAAAATTATACGGTGCAATACAATTGGGGCTCTGTATTCCCGACAGGCGCAACGCTGCCGCTAAATAGCAGCTCCTATTCGAGTGTGCAACAGGCGAAGGCGGCTGTGGATAAGAAATATACCTCCACAACACGCATTCAGGCACAAAAGGATGGTAAAAACGGCACATGGGCTTTTTCGGGCTGGGATGCCGGCAACCTAAACGGCACAACCGTGGTATTCCGTGGAAGTTGGAGTTTTACGGAGGATACAGCGCCGATAACGCCTCCGAGCGGTACAGCAAGCTACAAGATTACCGCAACGGCAGGTATCGGTGGAACAATCTCTCCCGGTGGCACGACAACGGTATCTGCCGCAGGTCAGCTTACATATACAATCAAGGCGAACGAAGGATATTATATTGCGGACGTAAAGGTGGATGGTTCGGAAGTGACAGCAACCACAAGCTACACCTTTAGTGATGTGAATACTGATCACACCATAGAAGTTACCTTTAAACAGGAAAGCCAGACACCGGATGTGCCGGATGTGATTGCGCCAAGCATAACCACACAGCCTGGAAATGCGACAGTGAAGGTAGGTGAGGCTGCGTCCTTTACCATAGCAGCAAGCGGTACAGATCTTACCTATCAGTGGCAGATAGACAGAAATGATGGGAAAGGATGGGTAAACATTGACGGTGCAACGGCAACGAGCTATACCACATCCACAGTCAATATAAGCTGCAACGGATTTAAGTATAAGTGTGTTGTTTCAAACAGCGCAGGAAACGTAGAGAGTAATTCCGCAACATTGACCGTACAGGATGCGGGCGGTTCCGATAATCCTGACACACCGAATAACACCTATCAGATTATTGATGGAGCAAACAGTAGTTGGACGCATGACAGTGATGGTAATATCACCATCCGGGGTAACGGAGACTTCTCCAAGTTTACCGGAGTTAAGGTGGACGGAAATTTGATAGACAGGAGCAACTACACTGCAAAGGAAGGCTCTACCATTATCACACTGAAAGCTTCCTACCTGAATACACTTTCGGCAGGAACCAATACAGTTGAAATCCTTTGGACGGATGGTTCTGCAAGCACCACATTTACCATCAAAGCAAATACCTCTGATAACAGTAATAACAACCAGAATGACAATAACAATAGCGATTCCTCTGATGACAAGCCATCGAGTGGAACTGATAAGAAGGATGTGACTGCACCTAAAACCGGGGACAACACACCGAGTGTATGGCTGTTTATACTATTAATTCTTTCCGGAACGGGATTGATTATTACTGTAAAGAAACGCAGAGAAAATTTGAATTCATAGAAACGATAGTTAAAAAATGAAACGAGAAAATAACCATGGAGAAGGCGGGCATGTATGTCCGTCTTTTTTTCAAAGAAAACACAACAGGGAGTGTACGCTGCGGAAGAGGTGAAAGAAAAGACACAGACGGAATCAAAGCAGAAGGCGTGTATGGGAATGGAAATGGAAATTTCTTCTCAATCAGGTAAATCCTAAAAATGCAATGCGCTCATTTGGAACATTTGTTTCTAAGATTGATTGGTCGAAGTCAGATTCCTTAAGAGAACTGTTTAGACCATTTGAGCATCTTGGGACAGAAAAGATATATGCTTTATAGACATAAAAAGCAAGATTGAATAGCAACCCTCCCAAAGTTGCGCATTTGCAACCAATGTTTTCTTTACTTTCAGCCACCTGTCGGTATAATTTTGGGTATAAATTGAATTGGAGGTATTTATTTTGATAGGTGACAATATTAAGTTTTACAGAAAAAAGAATCAGCTTACACAGGATGACATTGCTGAGGCATGTAATGTGACAAGACAGGCGGTGTCGAAATGGGAGAACGGTGAGAGCCTTCCGACGGTCGACAATCTGTATGCCTTGAGCAGGTTGTTGCACACATCGGTAGATGACATACTGATAGGCGAGAAAGAGAGGGACGATGAGCCCTCTCTTTCTTTTTTTCTTTCATATTTTTCTTTGGTTTTCTTGCCCTTCTGAAAGTCCATTTTATATCCTCAATTCCCTCATCTGTGGCAGAAATCGGTGTGTTATTAACCATTATGGAAAGACCGTAAATGGCTGTTTTTTAGATATTGACGGAGTGCTCAATTCAAGTAAAATAATAGACAGGAATTTTGATTATCCAGAGCTTGTAATATCAAAGTAAATGCTATAGAATATTTTCATATCAAATTAAACACAAATGAGGAGATTAAAGTTATGAAACAGAAATTGAGAAACCTTTCGGCACCGGCCAATATAATATTTGCCATTCTTGCAGTTTTTATTTTCATTGCACCCTTGCAGTGGAGCGGAAAAGTGCTGGGACTGATTCCGGGCATGGAAAAGGCGGATGACTATCTGCTGCAGGCTATTGTGGAGACTGTTGTTTTAGTTATTTTTCTTGGCATCACATATATATTCGGGCTGTGGGATATCTTTAAGGAAAATGCAGCAGGATGGACCAGAAGTTTATACACAGGTGGATTTTTTATAGTATATTGTCTGTATGCTGTTGTTTCAGGTATTTATATGTGCTTTTTGAGCGAGCATGATGATGTGAAGGCATTTTACAACATCATCTTTTTCTTTATCGCGGTCTGCCTTGTAGGACTCGTTGAGGAGCTGGTGTTCAGAGGCGTGGTGTTTAATCTGCTGCTGAGAGCTTTTCCAAAGACGAAAGGTGGAATCACAGGAGCCGTAGTTTTGGGAGGCGTACTGTTTGGATTGATGCATTTTTCCAATATGGGCGCAGGGGTTAAGTTCAGCAGTTGTCTGATACAGGTTATTTCAGCAGGTCTCATGGGTGTGCTGTTTTGCATGATATACGCGTCTACACGCAATTTCTGGATGCTTGCCATTTTCCATACTGTTGTAGATATGGGAGGACTTTTATCATCTGGAATATTTGAGGGAGGCGGAGTGGCTGACAGGATTAATGAGTTTTCGGCAATGAACTGTGTCGCGTTTATCGTGCTCGGTATTCCTATGCTTGTTATGCTGCGTAAGTCAAGGCGTATCCGTCTTGAGATGCTCTATAACAATGTGACTATCATAGATGACGAGAGGGAGGGTGCTAAGCTTGCAGTTGTTTCACTGGTGCTTGGTATTTGCAGTATTATTTTCTCGTTTTTTGGATATCTGATGGGACTTGGAATTGTCGGCATGCTTGCTTCCAAAATGTCAAAAAAGGCAAAGCAGTATAACAATACAATAGCAACTGCCGGTATGATTACATCGATAATAGGCTTTGCACTGTCGGTCATCTGCACGATTGGCATGATGGTGCTGTTTGCAAGCGGCATTTATGACAGACTTGTTAATATGACTATGTAAATTAAAGCAACTGATTTAACAATATGGTAAAAATACCATATAATATTTTGTGAGAACAATGGAGAAGAGTTATGGGATTTTTGAAAAGGCTAAGAAATATAGAAGAGATTATATAGAAAGGCATGGTAAATAATATGAGATATGACGATTATTTACAAGAGCAGCTTAAAAATCCTGACGTAAAAAAAGAGTGGGACGATCTTCAGCCTGAGATGGATGTTATAAGGGCTATGATAGATGCGCGCATTAAAAATAATTTGACTCAAAAAGAGCTTGCGGCACGTACAGGCATTGATCAGGCGGATATTAGTAAGCTTGAGAATGGTACAAGAAATCCATCTTTGAAACTTTTAAAGAGGCTTGCGTATGGAATGGGGATGCAGTTGAAAATTGAATTTGTACCAATGCAGCCGTTAAAAAAATAAAATTGAACGGATGCTGCAATAATACGAAGCAGACCTTTGAATGTCGCATAAAGTCTACATTCAAGGGTCATTTTTTAAGGAGAAACCATGAACATTTTACTGACAGCAATAAATGCAAAATACATACATTCAAACCTCGCAGTTTATTCACTGCGCGCCTGTGCCGGGGAGTACAGGGATGCTGTGGAGCTTGCGGAATACACGATAAACAATCAGAAGGATTACATTCTTGAGGAGCTTTATAAGAGAAAGCCCGACGTACTTTGTTTTTCGTGCTATATATGGAATATTGATTATGTGACTGATATTGCACGCGAGTATAAAAAGCTTTGTCCGTCAGTGCCGATATGGGTTGGAGGCCCTGAGGTGTCTTACGAGGTGGAGGCATTTCTGCGGGAAAATCCATACATAGACGGTGTGATGATAGGCGAGGGTGAGGATACCTTTAGAGAGCTGTGTGGTTACTATGCGCATAAAAGAAAGCTGAGTGATATTGCAGGCATTGCTTTCAGAAAAAACAGCACAGGTAATAGTACAAGTAATAGAACAAGTGTGAACAACGCAGGCTGCAAAGCGGATGAAATAGTATTCACAAGTCCACGCCCAATCAAAAACATGAGTGAAATTCCATTCTGCTATGATACTCTCGATGATTTTTCAAACCGCATCATCTACTACGAGAGCAGCAGGGGATGCCCGTTTTCGTGTAGCTATTGCCTGTCATCGGTGGATAAGACACTGCGTTTTAGGGATACCGAGATTGTCAAAAGGGAGCTTAAGTTTTTTATAGACCAGAAGGTGCCTCAGATTAAGTTTGTGGACAGAACCTTCAACTGCAATCATGCTCATGCCATGGAGCTGTGGCGCTTTATAAAGGCGAATGACAATGGTGTGACAAACTTTCACTTTGAGATATCGGCGGATCTGCTGAATCAGGAGGAGCTTGAGCTGATTTCTGATATGAGGCCGGGGCTGATACAGCTTGAAATCGGTGTGCAGTCCACCAATGAGGTCACGATTAAGGAGATTCACAGGACTATGAAGCTTGAGAGGCTTAAGGAGGTTGTGAAGCTCATTCAAAGCGGCAACAATATCCATGAGCATCTGGATCTGATTGCAGGGCTGCCATACGAGGACTATGACAGCTTTGGGCGTTCCTTTGATGAGATTTATGAGCTTAAGCCAAACCAGCTGCAGCTTGGATTCTTAAAGGTACTCAAGGGCTCGTACATGTTTGAGCATGCCGCGGAATATGGTATTGTGTACCATGACAAGCCACCATATGAGGTTATGTCCACAAAATGGCTTTCGTTTGATGATGTGATAAAGATTAAGCGCGTCGAGGAGATGCTTGAGGTGTATTACAACAGCGGACAGTTTGAGATTACGATGAAGCTCATGGAGTGTATCTTTGACAGTGCGTTTGAGTTTTTTCAGGAGCTTGGAGATTTTTATGAGGCAAACGGCTATTTTGGAATGAGCCATTCGCGCATCAGAAGGTGCGAGATACTGCTTGAGTTTCTGGCTTTATACCTGCATGGCTGTGACAGCGATGCTATAACTTCTGTGGGATTATCCGAAAATCACGGAGATAGAGATAATACTGATTTTGACGAAAATGCCATAGATAGAGATAGTACTGATTTTGATGAAAATGCGCAGATTTACAGCATGATTCAGGAGTCACTCATCTTTGATTTGTACTATCGTGAAAACTGCAAGAGCCGCCCGGTGTGGGCCACAGATATAGGAAGCTTCAAGCACATGACACATGCATACTGTAAGAATGGAAAGCTGTCGCATGTGGAGCCGTTTCACTATATTTTTCCTGACAAGCACACGCGCAAGCTGGATGAACTGCCAAAGTATCATAAGGAGCCGGTGTGGGCGCTTTTCCACTACGACATGAGAGACCCGCTTGATCACCAGGCGCTGGTGGAGTATATAAAATAACAGTAACGCGATATGGCTATAGCGGAGTATATAAAATAGCAGTAAAGCGATATGGCTATAGCGGAGTATATAAAATAGCAGTAACGTGAAATGACTATAGTGTTAAAAGCCGGAAAGGTTTACAGACTAAGAAAAATGAGCAACATAGATAATATAAAAAATTACACGGTGATTGACCTTGAAATGACAGGGCTTTCAGCTAAAAATGACAAGATAATAGAGATAGGTGCGGCACGTGTGAGGGGCGGCGAGATAGTGGATACGATATCCACACTGGTAAATCCGAAGCAGCATATTCCACAGCGTGTGCAGGAATTAACGGGAATCACCGACAGTGATGTGGAAAATGCGGCAGATATGGATGAGGCTGTGGATAACCTGCTTAATTTTATCGGGGATGATATTATACTCGGGCAGAATGTGACCTTTGATTACAGCTTTTTAAAGCAGTGGGCGGTAAATCACAAGCGAACCCTTTCGCTGAATGCATATGATACTCTGAAAATAGCCAGAAAATGTCTGCCTGCTGAGCAGTCAAAGAAGCTGGAGGATTTGTGTGAGTATTTTGATGTGAGCAGGGAAAATGCCCACAGGGCGCTCGATGATGCGATAGAGACAAAGCAGATATTTGAAAAGCTGCTTGCACTGATGGATGAAAAGGGAGAGCCGGTGGAGTCAAAGCCACTTGTATACAAGGCAAAAAAACAGACACCTGCCACAGCACATCAGGTCAGACAGCTAAAGGAGCTGATGGCTGAGTATGGGATAGCAGATGTCATATCGTGGGACAACCTGACCAGAAGTCAGGCCTCAAGGCTGTACGATGAATATCGTAGCAGATATATTAATAGGTGTGAGGATGGCTCGAAATAAGTTTCAATACAATAAGTTATAATACAATAAGCTATAACGCAAATTAATTACCGGCCGAGGCGGTATCAGCCTGTAGGCTCTCAAGCATAGAAACGATTCCATCCCTTGAAAGAGAATTAAGCTGTTTTGCTTTCTCAATAAGCTCTGCAAGCCGGTCGGCTTTTGACATGCTGATGAAGGCGTTGGCTAACAGACTGTATACGTTCTTTGAATCGGCACCCTGCTCCACTGCAAAATCAAGCAGTTCATTGCCTAGCGATTCATAGCCTGCTTCCTTAAGCCTGTTGTAATAGTCAGGCAGCATTGAAACAAATTTCGTGAAGTTATCATCATATTCAGACAGCTTTTTAAAATTGAGAATGCCATATTTAAGCTTTAAATCAGTGTTTGTCATTCCGGTGAGATTGACAAGGGTGTTATCCCTTAAATCATTTATTTTATCATTATTTAATGGAAAAAACTTTTCCGGTATGGTAATATAACACAGGTCAGTGGTATCTCCGCGGAGGGTTGAGTTGGCCTTACGCTCCTTTTCCCAGAACTCCTCGGTGACCTTTGCCTGGGCAGAATCAGCCCTCTTTATGGCAAAAGTAATCACTGCAATAAATAAAATGAATAAAATTAGACAAATTGGAATCATATGTTGGAAAATCCTTTCTCATATATGAAAATAGTATAACTCATTTTTGAACAGAGGTGAATAGTATGTACGATTTTAATAAAAAAAGAAATCAGAAGGTGGTTGCTATAGTGATAATAGTGGTTATAGCAGCGATGCTTGTGACAACATTTGTGTCAAGTCTTGTATAGCTTTTCTTGAAATATGGAAAAAATATGATAATATGATATAAAATGCAGTTCAGTTAAGCGGATGACAGGGGCGCTTTTAACAGCCTCAGGAAAAGGAATCGGAAATGAAGATTAATAAAAAAGCATTATTACTGGGTACAATGGCATTTGTGCTTGTGGCAGCATCAGGCATGGTAAGTGCATATGCAAGCGGTTCGTCAGGCACAAAGAAGGCAAAGGTACAGACAATTACAGAGGGTGTGTGCATTGGCAGTGTGGATGTAGGCGGTATGACAAAGGAAGAAGCAAAAAAAGCAGTTGATGCCTATGTTGACAGCATAAAGGATACATCCTTTTCATTAAAGGGTGCAAATAGTTCATTTGATGCAACAGCACAGGAAATGTCTGTTTCGGCGGACACTGATGCAGCGGCGGACGAGGCTCTTTCAGTGTGCCATGAGGGTAGCCTGATTGACAGATTTGTGGAGTCAGAGGAGCTCAAAAAGGGCAATGTTGCCGTCAATATGTATCTGTCGGTTGATAAACAAAAGACCGCAAAGATGATTTATGATAAGAGCGACGAGCTCAATATAAAGGCAGTTGACAATTCGCTGCAGAGAAACGGCGACAGCTTCGATTTTGTTCCGGGACAGGAAGGCAAAGAGGTCGATGTGGTAAAATCAGTCTATGCCATAAATGACTTTTTGCAGAATAGCTGGGATGGCTCGGCGAATGAGATAGAGCTGGTCACAAATACGGTTCAGCCGAGGGGGTCAAAGGAAGAGCTCTCAAAGATTAAGGATAATCTGGGAGGCTTTTCTACCGATTTCAGCAGCTCGGCAGCAGGGCGTGCAACCAATGTAAAGAACGCGTGCAGCCTGATAAACGGCAGTGTCATATATCCGGGTGAGCAGTTCTCGGTTTACGAGGCTATCAGCCCTATCACAACTGACAACGGCTATCAGATAGCAGGCGCATATGAGAACGGTCAGGTAGTTGACTCGGTAGGTGGAGGTGTGTGTCAGGTTGCGACCACTCTCTACAATGCGGTTATAAGGGCTGAGCTTGACATAGTGCAGCGCTACAACCATTCCATGATAGTAAGCTATGTAAAGCCATCTGACGATGCGGCAATTGCAGGAACCTACAAGGATCTTAAGTTTAAAAATAATCTGGACAATCCGGTGTATATAGAGGGCTATTGCAGTGGAGGAATTATTACCTTCAATGTGTACGGAGTGGAGACGAGACCCGCAAACAGGGAAATTTCATTTAGGAGTGAGACGATTTCCGAGGAGGATCCGGTTACGCAGTTTAAGTTTGATGCAGGTCAGCCGGTCGGTTATTTCAACACCGAGCAGTCTGCGCACAAGGGAGTGACCGCAAGGCTATGGAAGACGGTCACAGTTGATGGAACAGTGCAGAGCGATGAGGTATTCAACAACAGCAAGTACAAGTCATCACCAAAAATCGTGACGGTTGGTACGGCAGGAGCATCAGCGGAGGTTGTTGCGCAGCTTCAGGCGGCGGCAGCGGCTAATGATGAGGGCTCGGTTAAATCCATTGCTGCGTCTGCGGCAGCAGCGGTTCAGGCACAGGCAGCACAGACTCAGACACAGGATCCGAATGCGGCAGGGCAGACACAGGGTGCGCAGACCCAGACTACAGATCCGAATGCGGCAGGGCAGACACAGGGCACGCAGCCGACAGACCCGAATGCAGCAGGGCAGGCACAGGGCACCCAGACACAGCAGCCGGCAGGACAGACACAGGGAGCACAGACGCAGTAAATGCCCGCAGGTAGTTGTTTCTGATGTAGTTATTTGCAATCAATGCACCGGGCTGCAACAGTATACAAAACATATTATTATTAGGAACAGGAAAACACATGAAAAACGGTAAAATATCAGAGTCGGTTTTAAAGCGCTCTGTCTTAAAACAACTTCATACCAAAAGCGACAGAATACTTTTTAAACCGGCAGTAGGTGAGGACTGTGCGGTGATTTCCATGCAGGCAGGTGGCCAAACCAAGTTAGTTACTGCTACCCAGACGTTCACATTTGATGTATCGGATAAGCATGTGCGTGCTAACTGCGCAGTTTATGATGCATTGAACAATATTTATGCCATGGGGGCAGGTCCTATTGGGATAGAGCTGGCACTGCTTGTACCTACCACAGAAAACGAGGCCGTGCTTCGCGAGACGGTGAGAGCGATTGATGCTGTATGTGAGGAAGCAGGCATTGTGGTGCTTGGCGGGCATACACAGGTGAGCCGTGCGGTGAAGAATATCGTGGTGACAGTTACAGCAATAGGTGAGGCCTATGAGCAGGCGCTTACACCATCATCGGCAGCAGCACCGGGCATGGACGTAATAGTGACAGGCTATGTGGGGCTTGAGGGCACCGCAATTCTTGCAAATGAGAAAAGAGCCGAGCTTGAAACGAGATTTTCCAAGGCATTTATAGATAAATCAGCAGCATATATAGATCATATTTCCACCGCAATGGAGGCTGCATCCGCGATTGGCGCCGGTGTGGCGGCAATCCATGACGCTTCGCAGGGAGGCATCTTTGGAGCACTCTGGGATATGGCAGAGGCTTCGGGAATTGGTCTTGACATCGATTTAAAGAAGCTCCCTATCAAGCAGGATACGATTGAAATAAGTGAATTTTTTGACATAAACCCGTATAAGCTTTTGTCAGGAGGAAGTCTGATAATCATAGCTGCAGATGGTACCCGTGTGGTCAGAGAGCTTGAGAAAACAGGACAAAATGCTGTTATAGTCGGTGCCACAACCGATTCAAACGACAGAGTGCTGATTTCCGGCGAGGAGAGACGATTTTTGGAGACTGCCCAGACTGACGAGATATACAAGGTTTTCAACTAATATATTTGAATCAGGAGAATATATATCATGAGAGAAAAGATATTAACATTTATAGAGAAAAACAGCAGGATAAACCTGAAGGAGCTTGCAATCATGCTTGGTGTGGATGAGGCAAGTGTGGCAAACGAGATTGCTGCTATGGAGCAGGAGAATGTCATCTGCGGATATCACACACTGATTGACTGGGACAAGGCAGGCCTTGAGAAGGTCACAGCCATGATAGAGGTCAGAGTGACACCACAGCGCGGCATGGGCTTCGACAAGATTGCCGAGCGTATATACAACTATCCTGAGGTGAAGTCTGTATACCTTATCTCAGGCGGCTTCGACCTCATGGTCACACTCGAGGGCAAGACTCTGCGCGAGGTATCACAGTTTGTGACAGATAAGCTTTCTACACTGGATCAGGTGCTTTCGACAAAGACAAACTTTATTCTGAAGAAATACAAGGACCATGGAACTATCATGGCGGCACCTGTCAAATCCGATGAAAGGGGAATTATGTCATAATGAGAGACCCTTTATCCAGTACCATAAAGACTATCCAGCCATCGGGCATCCGTAAGTTTTTTGATATAGTGAGCGAGATGAAGGATGCGATTTCGCTCGGAGTAGGTGAGCCTGATTTTGACACACCGTGGCATATCAGGGATGAGGGCATATATTCCCTTGAAAAGGGACGCACCTTCTACACCTCAAATGCCGGACTCAAGGAGTTAAAGATTGAGATTGCAAAATATCTCGACAGAAGATACGGCATGACATATGATTACAACAAAGAGATCATGGTAACTGTCGGCGGCAGCGAGGCTATAGATATCGCACTGCGCGCCATGCTCGATGTGGGAGATGAGGTGATTATCCCACAGCCAAGCTATGTTTCATATGTGCCATGTACTGTGCTGGCAGGAGGCACACCTGTGATTGTGGAGCTCAAAGAGGAAAATGATTTCAGGCTGACAGCCGAGGAGCTTGAGGCTGTTATCACTCCAAAGACAAAGATACTTATCATGCCTTTCCCTAACAACCCTACAGGCGCTATCATGGAAAAAGCAGACCTTGAAGCAATCGTTCAGGTGGTTAAGGAGCATGATCTGTTTGTGATAAGTGACGAGATTTATTCGGAGCTTACATACGTGGATAAGCATGTGTCTATAGCATCGTTTCCGGGAATGAAGGAGCGCACAGTGCTCATAAACGGTTTTTCAAAGGCCTATGCCATGACAGGCTGGAGGCTTGGATATGCATGTGCACCTGAGACCATTTTAAAGCAGATGCTAAAGATTCATCAGTTTGCAATCATGTGTGCGCCGACCACGAGCCAGTATGCGGCTGTCGAGGCTATGAAAAACGGCGATGAGGATGTTGCACAGATGAGGGAGGAATACAACGGCCGCAGACGCTATGTGCTTCACCGCTTTAAGGAGATGGGGCTTAAGTGCTTTGAGCCTTTCGGAGCCTTTTATGCGTTCCCAAGCATCAAGGAGTTTGGCATGACATCCGATGAGTTTGCCACAAAGCTTCTAAACAGCAAGAAGATTGCCGTGGTTCCGGGAACTGCATTCGGAGAGTGCGGTGAGGGCTTTTTACGTATATCATATGCATATTCGCTTGATGATTTAAAGGAGGCGCTCGGCCGCATTGAGGAGTTTGTCACAGAGCTTCGCGCCGGGATGGATAATAAATAGTTTAAATTGACAGGAGACAAAATGGCAAAGCTGAACATAGTGTTACATGAGCCGGAAATTCCGGCAAATACAGGAAATATCGGAAGAACCTGCGTCGCGACAGGCACGAGGCTTCATCTTATAGAGCCGCTTGGCTTTTCACTTTCAGAGAAGGCACTAAAGAGAGCCGGAATGGATTACTGGAAGGACCTCGACGTTACCACATATGTGGACTGGCAGGATTTCCTTGAGAGAAATCCGGGCGCAAAGATATATTATGCAACAACAAAGGGCAGACATGTGTACTCTGATGCTCATTTTGAGCCCGACTGCTATATTATGTTTGGCAAGGAAAGCGCAGGCATTCCGGAGGAGATACTAAAGGAGCATCCGGATACGTGCATCAGGATACCGATGATAGGTGAGACAAGGTCACTTAATTTGTCAAATTCAGTAGCTATCGTGCTCTACGAGGCGTTGAGACAGAATAATTTTGATCATATGAGGCTTGAGGGAGAGCTTCATCACCTGAGCTGGGATGACTAAATCAAGCGGTAAAGCGCATATTTTTGGCAGCTATTTGGGCTTTAACAGCTATGATAATTGTAAATACGGTAGATTTTTAGGAAAAAGAAATGGGCATAATTAAAACAAGCAAATTAGTACATGAATTTATACGAAGAGACGAGGAAGGCAATGTAGAGTCAATCACTACAGCACTCGACAACGTAAACCTCGACATAAAAGAGGGACAGTTTATTGCAATCCTCGGTCACAATGGTTCAGGAAAATCAACTCTTGCAAAGCATATCAATGCACTTCTTGCGCCGAGCGACGGCACCATATGGGTGGATGGCATGGATGTGTCAAAGGAAGAGAATGTCATATCTGTCAGGAAAAGTGCAGGTATGGTTTTCCAGAATCCCGACAATCAGATTATCGCCAATGTCGTGGAAGAGGATGTGGGCTTTGGACCTGAGAATATCGGTGTGCCGACAGATGAAATCTGGCAGCGCGTGGACTATGCGCTAAGGGCTGTCGGTATGACAAAGTACCGCACACATTCACCGAACAAGCTCTCCGGAGGTCAGAAGCAGCGTGTGGCAATCGCGGGAGTTGTGGCAATGGAGCCAAAATGTATAGTATTTGACGAGCCTACAGCCATGCTTGACCCAAACGGCCGCAAGGAGGTCATAGCCACAGCCCATGAGCTCAATAAGAAAAAGGGCGTGACCATCATTCTCATCACTCATTACATGGAGGAGGTGGTCGGCGCAGACCATGTCTATGTCATGGAAAAGGGCAAGGTGGTCATGGACGGCACACCGCGTGAGATTTTTTCAAGGGTGGACGAGCTGAAGGAACACAGGCTTGATGTGCCGCAGGTGACACTGGTAGCCGATGAGCTCAAAAAGGCAGGGCTTGATATCCCTGATGGAATCCTGACGAGAGAAGAACTTGTAAATGCGCTTGTTGCGCTGAAAAACAGATAGGCGGGAGATAATATGTCAATAATTCTAGATCACATAAACTATTGCTACAGTGCCGACTCAGCCTACAAGGTGCAGGCACTTAAGGATGTAAGCCTTGAGATAAATGATGGAGAGTTTATCGGAATAATCGGTCACACCGGTTCGGGAAAATCCACACTTATCCAGCATATGAACGGCCTTTTGAAGGCGACAAGCGGTCATATATACTACAATGGACAGGATATATATGACAATGATTATGATTTAAGCAAGCTTCGTCACAAGGTGGGGATGGTGTTCCAGTATCCGGAGCATCAGCTTTTTGAGACAACCAACTTTGAGGATGTATGCTTTGGACCGAAAAATCAGGGGCTCGATAGGAAAACAGTGGAGCTAAGAGCCTATGAGGCGTTGCAGAATGTACATTTTCCGGAGGACCTCTACTATCAGCCGCCGTTTGATTTGTCCGGAGGACAAAAAAGGCGTGTAGCCATAGCTGGAGTACTTGCAATGCACCCTGACGTACTCATACTTGATGAGCCGACAGCGGGACTGGATCCTGCGGGCAGAGATGAGATACTGGGACTGCTTTTACAGATGAAAAAGGATCTGGGTATCACAATCATACTCGTATCACACAGCATGGAGGATGTTGCGGAGTATGTGGACCGCATCATTGTTATGAATTCGGGAGAGGTGATGTTTGACGGAGTGCCGAAGGAGGTATTCTCACACTACAAGGAGCTCGAGGCAGTCGGACTTGCAGCACCGCAGGTCACATATCTGATGCATGATCTGGCGGAAAAAGGCATACCGGTTGACCTTTCGGCGACGACAGTTGCGGAGGCGAGGGACTCAATACTAAAAGCCTTTAAATAGCTCACCAATGCTGACATTTTGATACAAATTATGAGGAAGGAATACAAAAATGATTCGTGATATTACCATAGGCCAGTATTATCCGGCTCAGTCGCCAATACATAAACTGGACCCAAGAGTAAAGCTTTTCGCAACACTTATATATATTATTGCGCTGTTTTCCTACAAGGGAATAGCCGGTGTGCTGTTTATAGTTGCCGCGCTTGCCGCAGTTATAAAGATATCAAAGGTGCCCTTTAAGTTCATGGTAAAGGGACTCAAATCCATTATAATACTACTGCTTTTTACAGCATGCTTCAGCGTGTTTTTCACACAGGGAGAGTACACAATCTGGGAGTACGGTATACTGCACATTTCTGATACCGGACTGATAAATGCAGCAACCATGATGATACGACTTGTGCTGCTCATTATAGGAACCTCGCTCATGACACTCACCACCACACCAAACCAGCTCACGGACGGTCTTGAGAAATCACTGGGCTTTTTAAACAAAATACATGTTCCGGTGCATGCGATAGCCATGATGATGTCGATAGCGCTTCGTTTTATTCCAATCCTTATTGAGGAGACGGACAAAATAATGAAAGCACAGATGGCAAGAGGAGCTGATTTTGAGCATGGAAATATCATAAAAAGAGCAAAGAGCATGGTGCCTCTTTTAGTACCGCTTTTCGTATCGGCATTCAGGCGTGCAGATGACCTCGCAATGGCCATGGAGGCCAGATGCTACAATGGTGGAGAGGGCAGGACAAAGATGAAGCCGCTCGTATATGAAAAGGACGATAAAATAGCATATCTTTTCATATTTGCTTTTTTAGCGGTTGTGATAGTGCTTAGAATCCTTCTGCCGGTGAATCTGGGCAATCTTATTTTCAGATAGTGAAATAGATAGTGCAGGCAAAACAGGAGAGATATATGCGTGTAAAAATGATTGTAGCCTACGATGGCACAAATTACTGCGGCTGGCAGATACAGCCAAACGGCATAACAATTGAGCAGGTATTAAACGAGCATCTGAGCCGCCTGTTAAAGGAGGATATAAAGGTGACAGGAGCAAGCCGCACCGATGCGGGAGTGCATTCACTTGGAAATGTGTGTATGTTTGACACCAATACCCGCATGCCGGCGGAAAAGATATCGTATGCACTGAATCAGAAGCTTCCGGAGGATATAGTGGTGGTCGATTCCTGTGAGGTAAGCGATGATTTTCATCCACGCTTCTCAAAGAGCCGTAAAACCTATGAATACCGCATTTTAAATGCGAGGTTCAGAAATCCGACACGCAGGCTTGACACATATTTCTATCATTATCCGCTTGACACAGAAAAGATGAGTGAGGCTGCAAAATATCTCATAGGAGAGCATGATTTTGCAAGCTTCTGTTCGGCAAACTCGCAGGCACAGACCACAGTCCGCACGATATATGACTGTACGGTGTCAAAGGTCGGTGACATCATCACAATACGTGTGACAGGAAACGGCTTTTTATACAATATGGTGCGCATAATCGCAGGAACACTTGTGAAGATAGGTGGAAGCGATATGCCGGCAGATGCGATGAATGGCATAATAGCCGCAACAGACAGGGCAGCAGCAGGTCCTACAGCCCCGGCACATGGGCTTACAATGATAGGACTTAAGTATGAGTAACAGTTTTAGATTTTTAATATTATATTAAGATTTTTGGAATATCCGTTTTTTGCTTCAATAATAGGCTATAATGTCGTTACTATTAATACACGGTACGGTAAAAAGAAGCTTGGAGATGAAGACGGTTATGAGATTTACAAAAGGAAAAGAGAAAATTATAAAAAACAAAGCCATAAACAGCACAGACGAAGGAAAAGGCAGACACCGTAAGGTAATCCGTATAGGAGCGTTTGCCCTGGTATTTGTCGTGCTGTTTTCGTTTGTCTCGACATTTTTTAAGATGACGGATGCTGTCAATATTGCGACTATAGAGGGGTTTTACAAGGAGCCGAAGAACACAATTGATGTGATGATGATAGGAGCCAGCGAGGTATACGCTGATTACAGTGCAACCGAGGCATGGAAGAATTACGGATATACCTCATACTCGCTTGGGGTATCAGGAGCACCCGGCAGTCTGTACAAATCAATGCTCAGAGAAGCTCTCACCAGACAGCATCCGAAGGTTGTGGTTTTTGAAGTGAATGGCTTTTTACAAAATGACAGCTATTACGAAAGGACGGTAAAGCTGCATAGCTGGATAGACAATATCCATAATGAGGAAAACAGGCTTGATACAATAAAAGAGATTGTGCCAAAGGATGAGCAGGATAACTTTAGAAACCCTTTAAAGCTATATCACAGCAATTGGAAGGATATTGACAAATGTGCACACACCTTTGCCACAAGAGTTGGAATGTATTTTGCAAAAACATCATGCATGAAGGGATTTTCATCTATTGCAAAATATTCCGATTGTCCATCAGGCAAGCAGAAAAAGCTCTATTTTACTGACAAGAGCAGAGCGTATATGACTGATCTGCTTGAGTATTGTAAAGCACAGGGGGTGGAAAAGGTGCTTTTTGCGAGGTTCCCTCATGAGAAGAAGGTAAAGAATCCACAGGTGCTTTGCGACGTGAAGGAGCTGGTGGAGTCTTATGGCTATGATTTTGTGAGCTTTGAAGGCGATAAGGAACTTATCGGAATCAATAGTAGGGATGATTTCTACAATTCAGAACACCTGAATATAAATGGAAGCCTCAAATTCACTACATATATGGGAAAATATCTGTCTGATAATTACAGGCTTAATGCAGACCACTCACCGGAGATTCAGAGTGCATGGGGCGAGTGCGCAAGGCGCGCTGACAAGGTGATAAGTGCCTGCGCAAAGGATACGGATCTGAGTCTGGGCAATCATTATTTTGAGATGTCCGTTTATCTGCCTTATAATTTTTCGTCAAGCCTTGCGACAAATAAGGTAGCAGATACGAACAACGATGCAAAGCCTGCAAAGGAGTTAAATACCCCGGTAAAAAAATAGCATGATAGTGTATGGACTTTAAAATAAATACTGCCTGTTAATTAAAGTATGTCTGGCAGTATTACTTTAGAAAATAGATTTGGAGTAAATAAAATGGAACTCATTTCATTAAAATATGCGATATTTGTAATCGTGTTGCTTGTACTATATTATTGCTTTCCGAAGAAATACCGCTGGTATGTGCTTCTGGCGGGAAGCATGGCATACTATGTGATTATATGTAAGTGGTATGTGCTTTTTATCATTTTCACAATATGCACCACCTATGGCTCAACAATATGGATTGACAAGCTGCTAAAGGAGCAGAATGCCATCGTAAAAAGCCATAAGGAGGACTGGGACAGGCAGACCAGAAAGGAATACAAGGAAAAGGGCAGAAAAAAGAGAGTGGCAGTCATGCTTTTTGCGCTGCTTTGCAATTTCGGCATATTGGCATTTCTTAAATATATACCATATGCGGGCGAGCTTGGACTTTTGCTTCCACTTGGCATATCCTTCTACACCTTCCAGTCCATGGGCTATGTGATGGATGTATACAGGGAAATTGTCGAGCCTGAAAAGAATTTCCTTAAGGTAGCGCTGTTCGTGTCATTTTTCCCACAGATCATACAGGGACCGATTGCGATATATGATAAGCTTGCGGGACAGCTTTACGAGGGACATTCCCTCAGGCTTGAAAATCTGCAAAAGGGTGCGCTTCTGGTGCTTTGGGGAGTCATTAAAAAGCTTGTGATAGCAGACCGCGCGGTAAATATCATCAATTTTGTGATGGATAAGCCGATGGATTTTTCGGGCACCTATGTATTTTTTGCGGCAGTAGTGTATGCGCTGCAGCTATATGCGGATTTCTCGGGAGGAATCGATATAGTGCGCGGTATTGCGGAGATGTTTGGCATAACAATGTCAACAAACTTCAATCATCCGTATTTTTCGCGCTCGCTCACTGAGTATTGGCACCGCTGGCATATGACTTTGGGAGACTGGTGCAGAAACTATATTTTCTACCCGCTTTCAATCTCAAAGCGTTTCCTGAACTTTGGCAAATGGCTAAAGCCGAGATTTGGCGCGCATATCAGTAAGGTGCTGCCGGGCTGCATCGCGAGTGTCATCACATTTATCGTCATCGGAGTATGGCACGGTGCCAATATGAAATACTTGTATTTCGGACTCTGGAACGGTATTGTCATCATGCTTGCAGAGCTTTTTGCTCCGGTAAACAAAAAGGTGGCAGGCGGCTTTTTTAAGCTGACCGGCCTAAGGGAAAAGGGCATCTTTGCAACAATTGTATCAGTGTTTTGGACCTTTATGCTCATACTGGTAGGCTACTATTTTGACATAGCAGCAAATGCGTCGACTGCATTTCACATGCTTTTTAAATCGGTCACGGATTTTCATATCAGCGAGCTTGGAATAAACAACATCATTTTGAATCTAGGAGCATGCGGACTGGACGAGTACGATATACTTTTACTTATAATATGTACTCTGCTGTGGTTCTTTATCAGCTTCGTTGAGGAAAATAAAAAGCTCGACATGCGCGATTTCATACTTTCAAGAAAGCTGCCGCTTCGCTGGGCGATAATATATCTTGGCATTTTTATAGTAATAATATTCGGTTACTACGGACCGGGAGTGAATCCGGCTGATTTTGTATATATGCAGTTTTAAAAAAAGTATAAACATAAAGAAAAACTTAAAGGAAAAGTTTCAAGAAATAGCTTAAAGAAAAAGCTTAAAGAAAAAGCCGAAAATAAGGGTGAAAAACACTTGACAACAGCCGGTTACGCAAGTATAATATCTAGGTCTGTAAAAGTAGATAAATGGAAGCCAAAGCCCCGGCAACCATTTAGTATAGATAATGATAGTCATCTGAGATGGAACAGAGGACTATAAGATGTCAAAAAGGAAGTGGCGTCCGGACATACGCGATTTCAAGAGGCATCGGCATTAAAAGTAATCGAATCATTTAAGGAGGAAAACCGATGAAAACATTTATGGCTAGTCCTGCTACAATCGACAGAAAATGGTACGTAGTAGACGCTGAAGGTAAGACATTAGGACGTTTAGCATCAGAAGTTGCTAAAGTATTAAGAGGAAAGAATAAAGCAATCTTTACACCACACATTGACACAGGTGATTATGTAATCGTTGTCAATGCTGACAAGGTTAAGGTTACTGGTAAGAAATTAGACCAGAAGATTTACTATCATCACTCAGATTATATCGGTGGTATGAAAGAGACAACATTAAGAGAGATGATGAACAAGCACCCAGAGCGCGTTATCGAGTACGCTGTAAAGGGAATGCTTCCAAAGGGACCTCTTGGACGTCAGATGTATACAAAGTTATTCGTATACGCTGGACCAGATCACAAACATGCAGCTCAGAAGCCTGAGACATTAGAGTTTTAATAGGAGGTAAAGTAAATTGGCTACTACAAAGTATTACGGAACAGGAAGAAGAAAATCATCTGTTGCTAGAGTATATTTAGTACCTGGAACAGGAAAGATTACAATCAATAAAAGAGATATCGATGAGTACCTTGGTCTTGAGACATTAAAGGTAGTTGTTCGCCAGCCATTAGTTGCAACTGAGACAGTTGACAAGTTCGACGTTTTAGTTAACGTTCGTGGTGGTGGATACACAGGACAGGCCGGAGCAATCCGTCACGGAATCGCTCGTGCACTCCTTCAGGTAGATTCAGAGTACAGACCGGTTCTTAAGTCTGCTGGATTCTTAACACGTGATCCACGTATGAAAGAGCGTAAGAAATACGGTCTCAAAGCAGCTCGTAGAGCTCCTCAGTTCTCAAAGAGATAATTTTTCGGAAAAGAGAATATCAAGAGTATATTACACCTCAGAACTTCGGTTCTGGGGTGTTTTTGTGTGTGAACTATGATAAAATAAATATTATAATAAAAAGTAAACAAGTATAATAGATAATATATTTAAATATTAATCAAAACAGAGGGAGTGATTATATGACAACTGTGAGCACCAAAAGTGGTAGAATCATAAAAGTTGTATCCAGAGAAGAAGAGAAGAGTACATTGACAGAATCGGATAATGAAATGGACGAAAGGGCAGTTGAAGCTGTTAAGGCAGCAATAAATAAAGCGAAAATATGTAAAAAACCTATAGCCGGTTATGATAATGAAAAGAAACAGGCTTATGTAGAGTATGCAAATGGGAAAAGAAAATATGTAAATATAGAAAACCTTTGATTCATGTAATAGCGTGGAGCAAATGGCTTGTAATAATACTCATATTGTGATAACGTAAGGTCGTATGAATGTCAGTGACATGTTTTGAACAGGCATTACAAATAATGAGAATAAGAGGCAGCAAAATGGATTTTGAAAGCAGAAGACAAAGAATTTTAGACAAGATGGAGGACAATTCTATAGCAATATTGTACTCAGGCATCGAGCACCATGTGAGTGCAGATGAGTATGATTTATTTACAGCACAGGCTAACCGCAATTTCTTCTATCTGACCGGACTTAGACGTGACAACATGGTCCTTGTCCTGGATAAATGTGTAGAGCCTGCTAAGACAATGCTCTTCATAGAGGAGGCAGACCCTACGATGGAGCGCTGGTACGGCAGAAAGGTGACTATGGAGGAAGCCGAGGAAATATCAGGAATTGATGAGATAGAATATATTTATGAGCTTGAGAGCACACTGGACAGGATAATGACGCGTGAGGATGTATACACAGCATATTTTGACACGTATCGTCATCAGAAAGTGGATTTGCCGGATTACAATGTGGTAAAAGCCAATGAATTTAAGACAGACTATCCGGGAGTTGCTGTGAAGAATCTTTTCCCGCTTGTGGCAGAGGAGCGTATGCAGAAGGATGAGGATGAGATTGAGCTGACCAAAAAGGCAATCGCTCTCACAAAGGACGGACTCTGCAATGTGATGGCTAATTTAAAGCCGGGCATGAAGGAATATCAGGCACAGGCAGACTTTGAATATATCATAAGACGCGGTGGGGCAGAGTGGACAGCTTTCCCTACAATCGCCGGAAGTGGAATGAATGGAACAATGCTTCACTATGACACAAATCGTGAGACGATGGAGGATGGAACACTGGTTCTTCTTGACCTTGGAGCCAGAATAGATGGCTACAATTCGGATATTACCAGAACATATCCGGTAAATGGCAGGTTTACCGAGCGCCAGAAACAGGTATATGATATCGTGCTTGCCGCAAACCGAAAGATTGTCGAGGCTGCAAAGCCGGGAATGACTACAAAGGAATTAAATGAAGTATGTAAGGATGTGCTTGCAGATGGGCTTATGAAGCTTGGACTGATAAAGAATTCTGTAGAGATTTCGAAGTATTACATGCATGGTGTGTCACACCATCTGGGAATTGATGTGCATGACGTGACAGTTGACTCAAACAGCAGGCTTCGTCCGGGGGCAATCATCAGTGATGAGCCGGGATTGTATATAGATGAATGGGAAATCGGTATCAGGATTGAGGATGATGTGCTTATCACCGAGGACGGTGCAGTGTGTCTGTCGGAGGATATCATCAGAACCACAGAGGATATAGAGGCCTACATGGCAGAGCACAAAAAGAATTAATCGTGATAAATGATAAATTTTACGGTTTATAATATTTTTATGTGACATAATCTGATTTATGTATTATAGTAGTGCTAGTACATCGAATAATAAGTTTCTGATGCATTGTTATTTCTTATTTGGTGTACTATAGTATAGCAGTTATTTTTTATTGCTGTATCGGTGCAACGAAAATAATTCGTTCGACAGATGGAAGGAGAACAACTATGGTAAAGAAGATTAATAGCAGTGAATTTGAACAGGTTAAAAATAATAAGGCTATCATTGTTGATTTTTCGGCAGAGTGGTGCGGTCCATGCAAGATGCTTGCGCCTGTAATGGAGCAGCTTTCTGATGAAATCACAGATGTGGAGTTTTACAATATTGATGTGGACGAGAATCCTGATCTGGCAAGAGAGTATCGTATAATGAATATTCCTGCAGTTATTGCAATCAAGGGCGGTCAGGTTGCCGGTCAGCAGATTGGTCTTGTGTCTAAGGACGATATGAAGGGCTTTATAGACGGAGTTTTCTAAGACAAAGCGTTTTATGAAGCTTTCTAAGAAGCGAGAAGACACCTGCAATGAGCTTTTGTGTGAATATGCATGGTGTGATTCTTAACAGTTACGATGAACAGTGAAAACCGGGCAGGCTATTATGCCCGGTTTTACATTTTTTACATTTAAATTAGTTCTCCCGGAAGATTTTTCCAAAGATGAATCTAACAAGTGGTCCGGCTACAAAGAGCTGCCAGAAGAAGGCCATTGGAATGTTTCTTACGACGAGCTCACAGAATGTCGCAAATATCTGTGAATTAAAACCACCATTGAAAAGGATGGTAGCGATAAAGCTCATCATAGGACACATAAACCAGATTGAGAAGACGGAAATTGCAAGGATTATAGCAATAGGTCTGTCCTTTCCCGGTGTGACTATTTTGAAAGCGCATTTTTGGGCAAGTGGTCCGGCAATGAATGTATCGAGAATAAAACCGGCAACAATCATGATAGGAAATTCGCCTAATGCGGCCTTAAAAACAAAGTTCTTCATACCGCCTGTTTCAAGGGCAATATTGTAGCATATCATGGCATAAACCATGACAAGCACCATCATGATGGTAAAAACGGTTTCCTGTAATCTGTTCTTTGGCATTTTTCTTAAATCCTCCTGTTATGTAAAATAAATATAGCTGTAACGAGTAGTTACGATAGGCTCTTGATAGCTGCGATAATTGAAAAAGACTTGAAGTGTATACAAGTTTTCATGCACGTAAAAGCGCAAAAAAAATAGACAGAGGGAAACTTTCGTCTCGCTCTGTCTAAGCTGCAACTACCATTAATTGTCGATAGTTTATCACAGATAGAACACAAAAATCAATAGGAAGTTGGTACTATAGAAAATGTGATAATAAATAGATAAGCAAACTTTTTATAAAAAGCCACAATATGTATTTTAGCGAGTACCAGAGAGTTTATACCTTGTAAACGTTTACTATTATGTTATACTGTAATCATTGCCGGGCATACTAATGTGTGAATGTGAACGGTAAACGGAAAAAGTAATAAGAACAGCAGGAGAATGATTTTATGCTGTATCATAAATAAAAAATGAGGTGAAAATCGTGCTTAAAGCAGAAAATTTAACTTTAAACGTAGATGATGAGGGCGGAAAGAAATGCCTTCTGAACAATATATCATTTCAGGTAGAGGACGGAGAAATGCTTGTCATTACCGGACCAAACGGAGGTGGAAAATCCACTCTGGCAAAGACCCTGATAGGTATTCAGACACCGGACAGCGGAAAGATTATACTTGACGGACAGGATATCACAGAGCTCGATATCAATCACAGGGCAAATGCGGGAATAGGCTTTGCATTCCAGCAGCCACCGAGATTTAAGGGAATGACCGTCATGAAGCTGCTCAAGCTTGCCGCAAAGGATGAGCTTTCAGACAAGGAGTGCTGCGACCTTCTCACCGCGGTAGGACTCTGTGCAAAGGATTACATTTACCGCCAGATTGACGGCACACTCTCAGGTGGAGAGATGAAGAGAATTGAGATTGCATCAGTGCTTGCCAAGGAGCATTCGCTTTGTATATTTGACGAGCCGGAGGCTGGAATCGATCTGTGGAGCTTTTCAATGCTCATACAGAAATTCGAGGAAATCCATACTGAGAAAAAGCAGAGCCTCATAGTGATTTCACATCAGGAGAAAATCATAAATATGGCAGACCGCATCATGATAATTGATGGCGGAGAAATCAAGAAAATCGGCACAAAGGACGAGGTGCTGCCTTATCTCAATGGTGTACAGAAATGTCACAAATGCGTAGAGAGACTGGAGGGAAGAGCATAATATGGTAAAGCTTGACAACGTAACAGAGGGCGTATTGGACGTCATAAATGATAATAAATTCAGTCAGACAGGTGCCTTTAATCTGCGTGAAAACGGCACATCAATCTGCCACGGAGACAGCGAGCATATCAAGATAAAGAAAAAGACGGACAAGCCCGGCATTGATATTTATATTGATGGAAAGACGGACGGAGAGGCTGTCTATATCCCGGTAGTACTCAGCAAATCAGGCATGACAGACCTTGTATACAACGATTTCTATGTGGAAGATGGTGCAGATGTAAGGATTGTGGCAGGCTGCGGAATCCACAACAGCGGCTGCAACGAGAGCAGACACGACGGCATCCATACCTTCCATGTAGGCAAAAATGCGAATGTCCGATATGAGGAAAAGCACTACGGCGAGGGAAACGGAACAGGTGCGAGAGTGCTCAACCCTGTAACAAATATATTTGTGGGTGAGAATTCTGTTTTCACACTCGATACAGCACAGATAAAGGGTGTTGATTCTACAGTCCGTGAGACCAATGTGGAGCTTGGAAAGGACGCAAAGCTCTATGTCACAGAGCGTCTCATGACAGATGGAGAGCAGAAGGCGGAGTCAAATATCGAGGTGCAGTTAAACGGAGAGGACAGCTCTGCACAGATTGTTTCCAGATCCGTAGGAAAAGGAAACTCAGTCCAGACCTTCCATCCGAATGCTATCGGCAACAGCAAATGCCAGGCTCATATCCAGTGTGATTCTATCATCATGGATCATGCAGAGGTCGGTTCAATCCCTGAAATCAGGGCAAAAAATATCGATGCGGCTATCATACATGAGGCAGCAATCGGCAGGATAAACGACGAGCAGCTTCTCAAGCTCCGTACACTCGGACTTACAGAGGAAGAGGCAGAGGAAGTTATCATACAGAATTTCTTAAACTAAATCAGGCGTAAATAGAAACCCCGGAGCGAGATATTGATATGCTATCAAAGCATACAATACGCTCCGGGGTTTATTTTATGTTACTGTTCATGCCTGACAGTGTGACCAGTAACTATTTTACAACGGCAACCGGTTACTACAAAAATGCAAATCAGCATAAATGGTTTATATGATACGAATTATCATTAACTGTAATCTTGACATAAACAGTAAACAACAGTAAAATGAAACCAAAACAGTAAACAACAGTAAAAGACAGTAAAACAAATTCAAAACAGTAAACAACAGTAAAAATGGGAGGCTGATATGCAAAATCCATTCACGCTTACATTTGGAAGAAGTCCACTAGAGTCGGTAGACCGTCCGGTACAGATTAATGAGATAATTGAGAATTTTACAGCGGATACAATAAATCAGCAGATGTTTATAATTACCGGTGTGCGAGGTTCAGGAAAAACAGTAATGATGACAGAAATTTCGCATAGGCTAAGAGAAAATGATGACTGGGTGGTTATAGAACTCAATCCGGCAACAGAGCTGCTGCCTGCAATGCTTTCAAAATTGAATAGTGATAATATATGTGCGGGACTTATAAAATCGGCAAAGCTCGATCTATCATTTTTCGGTTTTGGAGTATCTATAGAGGGAACACAGCCGATTACAGATGCAGAGACAGCTATTATAAAGATTTTGGAAAGGCTTAAAAAGAGTGGTAAGAGACTGCTTATTACGATAGATGAGATGACAAATAGTGAGTACATGAAGGTTTTTGCCGGAGCCTTTCAGATATTTGTAAGACAGGAGCTGCCTGTATTTCTATTAGGAACAGGATTGTATGAAAATATAGAGGAGCTTCAGAATGAGAAGAGCCTTACATTTTTGTACAGAGCACCTAAAATCCAGCTCAAACCATTAAATAACGCGGCAATAATCAATAAGTATAAGACTATTTTTAACATATCTCCGGAGAAAGCAGCACAGATGGCGGGACTGACCAAAGGCTATCCTTTTGCATTTCAGGTTTTAGGGTATCTGACGTGGAACAATGATGGTGACTACAATGGCATTTTGGGCGAGTATGAACAGTATCTGAGCGAATTTGTATATGACAAAATCTGGTCGGAGCTTTCTCAGAAGGATCGCATGGTTGCAAAGGGGATTGCAGATATAAAAAGCGGAAAAATAAAAGAAATCAGGGATGCAATTGGGATGGAGACAAACGAATTCAATCCGTACCGTAAGCGCCTTATAAGAAAGGGAATTGTATCGGGAGAGAAACGGGGATATGTGTATTTTACGCTGCCGCTTTTTGAGGAATATGTGATTGAAAATTATTAAAATGAGCACAGGTTCAGCAGATCATAATAAGGAGTCAAAATGAAAGCGTATTATCATCTACCGGGATTGTTTGAATTTTATGAATTATACAAAGAATTTCTCCCACTGTACCGCAAGCACCGGGAATATTTCTATGACTGGTGCGATATAGGCTCAATATACGGTGCACCGGCAGACTGCATATGGGGCGGAGGCCGCGTCGGTTTTGGTGAGCACGATCCGAAGGAAGTGCTTAAGCTTATGCAGGAATATGGGATATCCGCGAGACTTACCTTTAGCAATTCATTGCTTACTAAGGAGCATCTTTCTGACAAAAAATGTAACGAACTGTGCAGGATATTTGATATAGGCAGAGATAATGAGCGAAGCAGGGGCTTTGGAAACGGCATAATCATCTACTCAGATATTCTGCTTGATTACATAAAAGAAAATTACCCTGACTTTTATTTTATATCCTCAACAACAAAGGTTCTGACGGATTTTTGTGAATTTGAAAAAGAGCTAAACAGAAAGGATTTCCGCTATGTGGTACCGGATTTCAGGTTGAACAAATCATTTGATAAACTGAAAGAATTATCACAGCATCAAAAGGATAAAGTAGAATTTTTGTGCAATGAGTGCTGCTGGTTTGGCTGCACGGACAGGAAGAAATGCTACGAGACGGTTAGCCGCAAAAATCTGGGCGAGGATTGCCCGGAGCATTATTGCACTGCACCTGATGCAGGGCAGGGATATCTCTTTTCGAAGGCGATGGAAAATCCGGGATTTATCGGAATAGATGATATAAAAAACACTTATCTGCCGATGGGCTTTAGCAATTTTAAAATAGAGGGCAGAGGGCTTGGAAGTGCCATGATACTTGAATTTCTGCTTTACTATATGACGAAGCCACAGTATCAGATACATGTCAGAGAGCACATTTATCTCGATAATATGCTGGATTTATTTTGAAATATAAAAACTATACATTAACGACAACAGGAAGGATGATTCTCAAAAATGAATATTAGAAGAGCACACGAAAAAGACATACCAAGACTTATAGAATTGTTAGAGCAGGTGCTTCAGATCCATGCCGATATCAGACCGGATATTTTTATTCCGGGAACGACAAAATATACAAATGAAGAGCTTGCAGAAATGATAAAGGACGATACAAAGCCGATATATGTTGCGGCAGATGATGACGATGTATGCATGGGATATGCATTCTGTCAGATAAGACAGCAGCCGTTTTCCAACAATATGGTGCAGTTTACATCACTTTTCATAGATGATCTGTGTGTAGATGCAAAGACCAGAGGACAGCATATCGGAGAGCAGCTTTTTGAATATGTCAAGAATGAGGCAAAGCATCTCGGCTGCTACGAGGTCACCCTCAATGTATGGAGTGGAAACACATCTGCTGAGAAATTTTATGAGAAGATGGGGCTTAAGACAAAGGAACGCCAGATGGAGTATATTTTAATGTAAAATGTATGTTGACAAACACAAAAAGGAGTGATAAACTCTAAACAAATTTAGCAAGATAAAGTATTAAATCGTTAAAGAAGTGAAAACAGTTTAAACTGTTTCGACAATTTAATAAGTTGTAAACCGTTGAAGCGGAGATAACGGCAATGATGCCTTTACAGAGAGCCTGTGGTGCTGAGAATCAGGTGTGAAACAAGTTGTCAAATGGACCGCTGAGGGCGCAGTCAAATGGATTTATCATTCATCCAGATATCCAGAGTATTCTGCGACGTGAGGGCATACGTCATTTGTCCGGGATATGTTGGTATCCTGCCAAGCGCACGAGCTTTATCGTGAATTCAAGGTGGCACCGCGGATAGTTAAGATTATTCGTCCTTGACAGAACTAAAATTCTGTCAAGGGCGTTTTTTAGTGAACAAAGAGGGACAATGGAGTTTGCAAGTCTGCATGCTCGCATGCAAGCTTGCGAACGAACATTGGACTGCACAACATAAAGCGAGAATTGTAGCAGCGTAAGCTGCGGAGAAGCCTTGAAAAGGCGAATTCGAGCTTGTATGTTGGGCATTTGTTCACGGTTGAACATTGGACATTTATTCACTACCACACAAAATTTGGAGGCAAGCATATGAAAATTTCACCTACACTGACCGAAGTTAAAGAAATAGCAAAAACCGGGAAGTATGACATTCTCCCTGTAAGCTGTGAGATATTATCAGATTTTATCACACCTATAGAGGCTATGAGGATTCTTCAGAATGTTTCAACACATTGTTATCTGCTTGAATCAGCACAAGCCAATGAAGCCTGGGGAAGATATACATTTTTAGGATATGATCCAAAGCTTGAGATTAACTGCATAGATGGTCACATGAAGCTTGGAAAGCTTTCGGTGGAGACGGAAAATCCTTCAGAGTACATCAGACAGATTCTTTCAGAGTACAAGAGTCCGAAATTTGATTATCTGCCTTCGTTTACAGGTGGCCTTGTAGGTTATTTTTCGTATGATTATCTGGGCTACAAGGAGAAAAGCATCAGAGGAAAAGCAAGGGACACAGAGGATTTCAAGGATGTTGATCTGATGCTTTTTGATAAGGTAATAGCATTTGACAATCTGTGCCAAAAGATAATACTAATCGCAAATATGTCACTTGATGCTCCGGAAACAGGCTACAACAAAGCGATTGTTGAGCTAAAGCAGCTTAGGGAGCTTCTGATGCACGGAGAGAAAAAACAGAATATGGGTGGCAAGCTGCTGGGTGAGGTCACACCGCTTTTTGAAAAGGAGCAGTATTGTGATATGGTAGAGAAGGCAAAGCACCATATCAAAGAGGGGGATATTTTCCAGATAGTTTTATCAAACAGATTGAGCGCACCGTTTGAGGGAAGCCTTTTTGATACCTACCGCGTGCTTCGAACGATAAATCCTTCGCCGTACATGTTTTATTTTTCGGGAACCGATGTGGAGGTTGCGGGAGCATCTCCGGAGACACTTGTGAAGCTTGAAAATGGAGTGCTTCACACATTCCCGCTGGCAGGCACGAGGCCGAGAGGTGCCACAGCAGAGGAGGACAAAAAGCTTGAGGAAGGGCTGCTTAAGGACGAAAAAGAGCTCGCAGAGCACAATATGCTCGTGGACCTTGGAAGAAATGACCTCGGAAAGGTAAGCAAATTCGGAAGTGTACAAGTAGAAAAGCTTCATTCCATAGAGAGATATTCACATGTGATGCATATAGGCTCGACAGTGCGTGGAGAGATAAGAGAAGAGTACGATGCACTCGATGCAATAGAGGCCGTGCTTCCGGCAGGAACACTTTCAGGAGCGCCAAAAATCAGAGCGTGCCAGCTCATCGGAGAGCTTGAGGACAACAAGCGAGGCATTTACGGTGGCGCGATTGGATATATAGATTTTACCGGAAATATGGACACATGTATTGCAATCCGTATTGCCTACAAGAAAAACGGCAAGGTTTTCGTGAGAAGCGGAGCGGGAATAGTTGCGGATTCAGATCCTGAGAAGGAATTTCAGGAGTGCATAAACAAGGCAAAGGCTTCTCTTAAGGCACTGGAAGTCTCACAGGAGGTGGAAGAATGATTTTACTGATTGATAACTACGACAGCTTTTCTTACAATCTGTATCAGCTAATCGGTGAGATAGAGCCTGATATCAGAGTAATCAGAAATGATGAGATGACAGTTGAAGAGATTAGGACTTTAAAGCCTGACCGCATCATATTATCACCGGGACCGGGAAGGCCTGAGGATGCGGGGGTGATAATAGCTGTGGCAAAGGAGCTTGGAAAGGAAATCCCAATCCTTGGCGTGTGCCTCGGCCATCAGGCGATATGCGCAGCATACGGTGCGACAGTCACATATGCAAAGGAGCTCATGCACGGAAAGCAATCGGATGCGTCGTTTGACACAGAAAGCCTTTTATTCAAGGGTTGCCCGAAAAAAGCAAATGTAGCACGTTACCATTCACTTGCTGCAGATGCGGACACAATGCCTGATTGCCTAAAGATTACAGCCACTACAGATGATGGTGAGATCATGGCTGTTGAGCACAAGGAATATCCGATATACGGTGTGCAGTTTCACCCGGAGTCAATCATGACACCGGATGGAAAGCAGATGCTTAGTAATTTTATCAAAGCTTAATTGAAAATTGCAGCGTTTAATGAATTTATATATTAGTTGTTGAATTGAAAACAAATAGCAGAACAAAATCATAAACAAAATTATAAACGAAATATCATCGGAATGCAGGAGGACATAATCATGATCAAAGAAGCCATAGTAAAAATCGTAAACAAAGAAGACCTCACATATGATGAGGCATATGCAGTGATGAATGAGATCATGGGCGGTGAGACAACACCAACTCAGAATGCAGCTTTTCTTGCAGCTCTTTCCACAAAGAGCGCAAAGGCTGAGACAACAGACGAAATCGCAGGCTGTGCAGCAGCCATGAGAGAGCATGCGGTACAGGTGAAAACAGGTATGGAAGTGTTTGAAATCGTAGGAACAGGCGGAGACAATGCACAAAGCTTCAACATTTCAACAACCTCTGCACTTGTTGCGGCAGCAGGTGGCATGAAGGTGGCAAAGCACGGAAACAGGGCAGCTTCTTCATTATGCGGCACAGCAGACTGCCTTGAGGCGCTCGGCGTCAACATAGACCAGAGCCCTGAGAAATGTGTAGAGCTTTTAAATAAAGTCGGCATGTGTTTCTTCTTTGCACAGAAATATCACACATCCATGAAATATGTCGGACCTATCAGAAAAGAGCTTGGTTTTAGAACTGTATTCAATATTTTAGGACCACTCACAAATCCGGGTTCACCGGCCATGCAGCTTCTCGGAGTGTATGATGAGTATCTTGTAGAGCCGCTTGCACAGGTGCTTGTAAGCCTCGGAGTAAAGCGCGGAATGGTCGTCTATGGCATGGATAAGCTCGATGAGATTTCCATGAGCGCACCGACCAAGATATGCGAGATAAAGGACGGATGGTTCAGAACCACAGTAATCTCACCGGAGGATTTCGGCTTTGAGCGCTGTACAAAGGAGGATTTAAAAGGCGGTACACCTGAGGAAAATGCAAAAATCGTACGTGATATCTTAGGTGGACAGAAGGGACATAAGAGAAATGCAGTACTCATGAACGCAGGCGCATCACTTTATATAGGAGGAAAGGCCGACAGCATGAAAGAGGGTATCGAGCTTGCAGCAGAAATCATTGATTCAGGAAAAGCGTTTGAAACACTCGATAAGCTCATTGAGGTAAGCAACAGCTAGGCACACAAAACAGGGAAGGAAAAGCGATGAATATTTTAGACCAGCTTGCAGAATATTCAAGGCTTCGCGTGGCAGAGGACAAGAAAAAAATAAGCCTTGAGGAAATGAAAAATATCGCGATTCAGACGAAAAACGAAAAGCTTTGTGATTTTGCATTTGAAAAAGCACTCAAAAAGGATGGCTTGAGCTTCATATGCGAGTGCAAGAAGGCTTCGCCGTCAAAGGGGCTTATAGAGCCGGATTTCAGATATCTTGAAATTGCAAGGGAATACGAGGTGGCAGGTGCGGATTGCATCTCGGTACTGACAGAGCCGAAATGGTTTTTAGGTTCGGATGAGTATCTTAAGGAGATTGCAAAAACGGTTTCGATTCCGTGCATCCGAAAGGATTTTACGGTTGATGAATATCAGATATATCAGGCAAAGGCACTCGGTGCCGCTGCGGTGCTTTTAATCTGCTCCATACTGTCAGAGGTGCAGCTTGGTGAATATATAAAAATCTGTGACAGCCTTGGCATAAGCGCCCTTGTAGAGATACACGATGAAAAAGAGGCAGGGATGGCGGTAAGAGCCGGTGCCAGAATAATAGGTGTAAACAACCGCAATCTGAAGGATTTTACAGTTGATACAGCTAACAGCAAAAAGCTGCGCGACCTGATTCCCGATGACATCATATTTGTATCGGAAAGCGGTGTAAAGAGCACAGATGATATCAGGGCGATACGTGAAATCGGAGCTGACGCAGTGCTTATCGGAGAGACGCTGATGAGAGCGGACGACAAAAAGGCTAAGCTTGATGAATTGCGATTAAGCTGATAGAGATATATACGTATCTTCATGGTTTTAAGAATATCTGTAACTATTCAGTACAGAAAATAAAATATTTACAAATATACATCAGAAGGGAAAACATCATGACAAATCCAAACGGAAGATTTGGTATTCACGGAGGACAGTACATTCCTGAAACTCTCATGAATGCCGTTAAAGAATTAGAAGAAGCATACAATTATTACAAAAACGATCCTGAATTTAACAGAGAGCTCACAGAGCTTCTCAACGATTATGCAGGAAGACCATCGAGACTGTACTACGCAGAAAAGATGACAAAGGATCTCGGTGGAGCAAAAATATACCTTAAAAGAGAGGATTTAAACCATACAGGAGCCCACAAGATCAACAACGTATTAGGTCAGGCACTTCTTGCAAAGAAAATGGGCAAAACCCGCCTGATAGCTGAGACCGGAGCCGGTCAGCACGGTGTGGCAACAGCAACGGCCGCAGCCCTTATGGGTATGGAATGTGTTGTATTTATGGGCGAGGAGGACACAATGCGTCAGGCGCTCAATGTATACCGCATGCGTCTGCTCGGAGCAGAGGTTGTCCCTGTTACATCAGGCACAGCCACATTAAAGGATGCCGTATCGGAGGCAATGAGAGAATGGACCAAGAGAATTTCAGACACACATTACTGCCTGGGCTCGGTTATGGGACCACATCCGTTCCCTACCATCGTAAGAGATTTCCAGGCGGTCATCTCAAAGGAAATCAAGGAGCAGATGCTTGAAAAGGAGCACAGACTGCCTGATGCGGTTATCGCATGTGTGGGCGGCGGCTCAAATGCCATCGGAAGCTTTTACAACTTCATAGAGGATGAGGGCGTAGAGCTCATCGGCTGCGAGGCAGCAGGAAGAGGAATAGATACCTTTGAGACTGCAGCCACAGTAAATACAGGCCGTCTTGGTATTTTCCACGGCATGAAGTCATATTTCTGTCAGGATAAATACGGACAGATTGCTCCGGTTTATTCAATTTCTGCAGGACTTGACTATCCGGGAGTCGGACCGGAGCATGCATATCTGCACGATATCGGCAGAGCGCAGTATGTACCTGTAACAGATGATGAAGCGGTAAATGCTTTTGAATACCTCGCAAAGACAGAGGGAATCATCCCTGCAATCGAGTCCTCACATGCAGTGGCATATGCCATGAAGCTGGCGCCTGCAATGGATAAGGACAAGATAATCGTTGTTACTGTTTCAGGCAGAGGCGACAAGGACTGCGCGGCAATAGCAAGATACAGAGGGGAGAATATTTATGAGTAAGATAAGAAGTGCGTTTGAAAACGGCAAGGCATTTATACCATTTATCACCTGTGGTGATCCAAATTTAGAGACAACTGCAAAAATCGTAAGAGAAGCTGTTGCAAACGGCGCAGACCTTATAGAGCTTGGTATTCCATTCTCTGATCCTACAGCAGAGGGACCTGTAATCCAGAGCGCCAACATAAAGGCACTTGAAGCCGGAGTTACAACAGACAAGGTTTTTGACCTTGTGAGAGATTTGAGAAAAGATGTCACAATCCCTATGGTTTTTATGACATATGCAAATGTGGTTTACTCTTACGGCGCAGAAAAGTTTATCAGTACATGTAAGGAAATAGGAATTGACGGACTCATTCTGCCGGATATCCCATATGAGGAAAAGGAAGAGTTTTTACCACTCTGCGAGAAATATGATGTGGACCTTATTTCATTTATCGCACCTACATCAAAGGATCGTATTGCGATGATAGCAAAGGAGGCAACCGGCTTCATCTATGTGATTTCAAGCCTCGGAGTCACCGGTACAAGAAGCGAGATTAAGACAGATCTGGCTTCAATAGTCAAGGTAATCAGAGAAAATACAGATGTGCCATGTGCTATCGGTTTTGGCATTTCAACACCCAAGCAGGCAAAGAAGATGGCAGATATCTCGGATGGTGCCATTGTGGGCTCTGCCATCATAAAGATAATCGATGAGTATGGTGAGGCTTCACCAAAGTATGTCGGTGAGTATGTTAAAGCAATGAAGGATGCGCTGTAGAGGCATTGTATTTTTATGTATGTAAAGGAGATTTTCTAAGGAAACTTAAAATAATATTATAAAATCAGAAAAATGACTTTTATACCCATATTTCAAAAATAAAATTTATGAAATATGGGTATAAAACTTGAAAAACGAATATATTAATTATATAATAAGTGCAAATAAGACAGTTCAGAGGGAGGAATATCAGGATGCTGTGTCAATTTTCTTTTAAAAACTTTAAATCATATAAAGAAACAACAACATTCGATTTTCAGGCAACATCTATTCCGGAGTTTTCAGAATCGTTGTTAAAAAGCGAGAAAGCAGATGCACTTCTTCCCGTAGGGGTTATATATGGTCCGAATGGTGGCGGGAAAACCAATCTGTTACTAGCTCTTTCATGTTTGATTTCTACAGTGGTTAAGCCAATATATGAATTGGAGAAGGCAAGAGAAAAGATTATTATTCAGCAGAAGATAAGTGCGGCACCATTCTATTTTAATGAAATATCTAGGAAAATGCCGACAGAATTTGAAGTGTATTTCCGACAGGAAAAAAATGAATACAGGTACAACTTATCAATATGTGGGGATGACATTGTTGAAGAATCTCTGTATTGGAAATCCATTGGTGGAAAGAGAACGGGTATGGTTTTTGATAGGGAAGGTGCTGAAATTACATTGGGTGCAAGCATCAATAAAGCGAGTATTAACCGCTCGGTAAACCCCAAGATGCCATATTTATCTTTTTTGGCAATCAACTATGATATACCGGTAATTGTGGAAGTTCAGAAGTGGTTTGAATCATGCATTGTCAAAAACTATGCAAATCCGATTGCAGACAGACAAATAATGTTTTCTGATGATGAATCATATCGAAAGAAAATTGTTCGTGCACTAAATGATGTTGATATTGATGTATCAGGTTATCGGTATGATGAAGAAAATCATGAACTGTATACACAGCGTATGATAGAGGGAAAGATTTATGAATTAAGTTTTAATGATGAGTCAGATGGAACAAAGAAAATGATTGCGGCATTACCTGTGATTTTGTTAGCACTGCAAGAAGGTCGGCTGGTGATTATTGATGAATTGGATGCAAAATTGCATCCTAAGCTGCTTCGTTATGTAATTTCATTGTTTAAGAATAAGAATGTAAACAAAAAGGGAGCGCAGTTACTTTTTACTTCCCATGATATGACAACAATGAAAAATACAGTTTTCAGACGGGATGAAATTTGGTTTGCGGCAGAAAATGAAAGGCACGAAAGTGAAATATATTCCCTATATGAAATCAGAAGAGAAAACAATGAACGAGTAAATAGTACTGCAGCCTATGATAAACAATATCTGGAAGGGCGTTATGGTGCAGATCCATATCTTACAAATATGCTGGCAGGAGGAGATTGGCAATGAGTTTAAAACCTTTCATGGATTTTGCAATAACAAATGCTGAACGCTTGGATGCAATGAATGAAGGAAAAACTCCTGCAAGTTCAGCTCCAGGCACAAAAGTACATGAATTGATTAAACACTTGAGACCATATTTAAAAATCGGATAGGATAGGAAGAAGGAACAAGTAAAATGATGCAGCAAAAAGAAAGATTAGAAAAACAGCTTGATTTCATCAGAGAAATCGACAAGGAAAAGGAGATATTCCGCCAGACTTATTTAGCTGATGCCAGCCGCAAGGAAAATGATGCGGAGCATGCCTGGCATATGGCTATCATGACCATGCTCTTGAGCGAGTATGCCAATGAGAAGATAGACGTGCTAAAGACAGTAGGAATGCTTTTGATACACGACATAGTAGAGATTGACGCAGGAGACACATATGCCTATGATGAGGCAGGCAAGGCCACACAGCATGAGCGTGAGCAGAAGGCGGCGGAGCGTATATACGGACTCTTGCCAAAGGAACAGGGCGAGCCGCTTTTAGAGCTGTGGGAGGAATTTGAGGCGCAGCAGACACCGGAAGCCAGATTTGCCCGCACCATGGACAATATCCAGCCAATGCTCCTAAACGATGCATCGGACGGGCTTTCATGGCGTGAGCACAGTGTAAAGCTGTCGCAGATACTCGGCAGAAATAAGCGCACAGCACTTGGCTCAGAGAAAATCTGGGATTATGCGTTTAACAATATCCTGAAAAAGCATGTTGAGAGCGGAAATATCATAGATGATGAGGGCGTCTTCTCTGCGGAAGCCGGTACGCGTGCAAAAGCCAGCGAGCGTAATGGACGGTAATAATATTTACTGAAAAATCCTTTGAAAATCACACATAATTCTATTGTAGACAGTCGTCTTGTATGATATACTTTACTGGATTAAATCGGTGAACTGAATATCAGGTAACTATTCAAGGCTGCTTAAATAGTTACCTGACAAGTATATTGAGCTTCATCGAAATCCACAGAATAAAACACACGGAGGAATCAAAATGAATATTGTATGCTTAGACCTTGAGGGAGTATTGGTACCTGAAATCTGGATTGCATTTGCAAAGGAGACAGGCATTCCTGAGCTTGAAAAGACAACAAGAGATGAGCCTGATTATGATAAGCTTATGAACTATAGAATAAATATTTTAAAGGAGCACGGACTCGGATTAAAAGAAATCCAGGAGACAATCGCAAAGATAGATCCAATGCCTGGCGCAAAGGAGTTTTTGGATGAGCTTCGTTCAATCACACAGGTAATCATCATCAGTGATACATTTTCACAGTTTGCAGGCCCGCTCATGAAGAAGCTCGGCTGGCCGACAATCTTTTGTAACGAGCTTGAGGTTGCTGAAGATGGCGAGATTACAGGCTTTAGAATGAGATGTGAGCAGTCAAAGCTTACAACTGTAAAGGCACTGCAGTCTATCGGATACGATACCATCGCAAGCGGTGACAGCCACAATGATTTAGGCATGATACAGGCAAGCAAGGCAGGCTTCCTTTTCAGAAGCACAGATGCCATCAAGAAGGACTACCCTGAGCTTCCTGCATATGAGACATATGATGAGCTGCTTGCGGCGATTAAAGCAGCATTATGATTAAAGGGTCAAAAGGTATTTTGCCCCTCTAATCATAAATATAGTCGATAAACAACTTCCCACATGATATTTAGAGTGGATACATCCACCTGTACATGTGGGAAGTTTCTATATATTTATGTCATGCAAAATCATATGAAAGAAGGTAGAGTGCAGATGTATACGGTAACACACATATATGAGGCTGATTTTGGCTGTGAGGAAAGAGCAGACGGCGCAAAAGCAAAATGCGTGGTTTATCTCGAGGACGAAAACGGCAGACAGCGTCATGTAGAGGTTGAGGATGAATGGCTTACGGCAAATGGGATAGAAGAGGGAAGCAGCTGGAAAGAAAATATCACAGATGAAGCCTGAATCATAAACTATGAGATTAATTATGTGAATAGAGTATGTGAATAAATTTTATGTTTAGATGCACATTGTGTATTGACAACAGTACAAAAGGTGCTATAATAAAATTAACATATGAACAATCATTCATATGTTCAATGAAAAACGTACAGTAAAACAAATAATTAATGAAAATAAGGAGAACACCACTATGAAGAAGACTTACAAAATCGATGTAGACTGCGCTAACTGCGCCAACAAGATGGAGGATGCCGCAAAGAATACAGCAGGTGTAAAGGATGCTACAGTCAATTTCATGACACTCAAGATGAGCGTTGAGTTTGAAGAGGGACAGGATGCAAAGGCGGTTATGCAGGAGGTTCTTAAGAACTGTAAAAAGGTAGAGGACGACTGCGAGATTTTCTTATAAATTGCCGGGCGCAGGAATGACAAATGATATTATTTAAATGCCTGCGCTATAGTAAGGGTGATTATCAAGAGATTATAATGAATGGAGCTATGGCGTATGAATAAAAAGCAGAAAAAAGTACTTACGCGTATCATAATCGCAGCGGTACTCATGATTACATTACATTTCATACCGGTTAAGGGAATTATCAGGTTCCTGCTTTACATGGTGCCTTATCTGGTTATAGGATACGATATCCTGAAAAAAGCATTTAAGGGAATCAAAAACAAGCAGGTATTTGATGAAAACTTCCTGATGGCGGTTGCCACTGTAGGTGCGATAGCGGTTGCACTTTATGAGAATGGTGACTATACAGAGGCTATAGCCGTTATGCTCTTCTACCAGATAGGAGAGCTGTTTCAGAGCTATGCAGTCGGAAAGAGCCGTAAGAATATCAGTGAGCTCATGGACATCAGACCCGACTATGCCAATATTGAGGTGGACGGAAAGCTCACCCAGGTTGACCCTGATGAGGTTGCTATCGGCTCAGTAATCGTGGTACAGCCCGGAGAAAAGGTTCCTATCGACGGTGTGATAGTTGAGGGTTCATCTACATTAAACACCAGTGCGCTTACAGGTGAGAGCGTGCCGAGGGATGCAAAATGCGGTGATGAGATAATCAGCGGATGCATCAATATGTCCGGTGTTTTAAAGATTAAAACGACCAAAGAGTTTGGCGAATCAACGGTTTCAAAGATACTTGACCTCGTTGAAAATTCAAGCTCAAAGAAATCAAAATCAGAAAACTTCATATCAAAATTTGCCAAATATTATACTCCGGCAGTCTGCTACAGTGCACTTGCACTTGCGATACTGCCACCGCTTGTCAGAATCCTTTTCATGTCAGCCGCACCACAGTGGGGCAGCTGGATATACAGGGCACTTACCTTCCTTGTAATAAGCTGTCCGTGCGCGCTGGTCATCAGTATTCCGCTCAGCTTTTTTGCAGGAATCGGAGGCGCCAGCCGCGAGGGTGTTCTTGTAAAGGGCTCAAACTATCTTGAGACCTTATCACAGACCAGATACGTTGTATTTGACAAGACCGGCACCATGACAGAGGGCGTTTTCGAGGTGGCAGGAGTCTACGACAATACGCTCGATAGAAAAAAGGTGCTCGAGTACGCAGCACTTGCAGAGAGCAGCTCGTCGCACCCAATCAGCAGGAGCTTACAGAAGGCGTATGGAAAGGAAATCGACAGAACCCGCGTGACAGACGTTGAGGAAATCAGCGGCCACGGAATCACCGCAAAGGTAAATGGTGTATCTGTAGCGGCAGGAAACTACAAGCTCATGAAAAAGCTGGGCTTAAGCTACAGTGAAACTGACAAGGTCGGCACCATAGTCCATATCGCAATAGACGGCAGATATGAGGGCTATATCCTTATTTCAGATAAGATAAAGCCAACCTCAGCGGCAGCAATAAAGGCATTGAAAAAAGCCGGAATAAAAGGTACAATAATGCTTACAGGCGATTCGAGGACAGTAGCCGACTCAGTAGCGGCAGAGCTGGGAATTGATGAAGTATACAGTGAGCTTTTACCGGGTGATAAGGTGGCAAAGGTGGAGGAACTGCTTGCAAGAAAGGGCAGCAAAGAAAAGCTCGCCTTCGTCGGAGACGGAATCAACGATGCACCGGTGCTCTCAAGAGCCGATATCGGAATTGCAATGGGCGCTATGGGCTCAGATGCAGCAATCGAAGCCGCAGATATCGTCCTCATGGATGATGACCCGCTAAAGATAGCAAAAGCAATAAAAATATCGCGCAAATGCCTGCGAATAGTATATGAAAACACATACTTCGCAATAGGTATCAAGCTGATCTGCCTCGTGCTCGGAGCAGTCGGAATAGCCAATATGTGGCTCGCAATATTTGCAGACGTAGGAGTAATGGTGATAGCAGTGCTAAATGCAATCCGCGCATTATTCGTACACAAGCTCTAAAAAGGTAGAGCTCAAAGAGCAGATATCAAAAGCAGATATCAAAGCATGATGAAACTACTATATAAAAAATACCAGACAGAATGCACCCAAGAGATGCACTCTGTCTTTCGCGTATAATAAAAGAAATTACTGTTCACACGAAAGTGTGACAGTAACAAAAGACAATTAAACGGCAATAGCTAATAAACAAAAGCTAAGTAAATTCCTGCAGTGCCCTTACACGCATCCGGACCAGCCCCGTAACTGCGAAGGCACTGAGCAGTTACGCTACCGCCAATACGACGCGTCAATACCTTAAATGAGCCAAAAACTAAGGGTGCTTGCAGAAATTGCATGTGACATCGCGAATATGGAGATATTTAGAGTCTGTTGGAATTATGTCAAAACACAGCAATGTCCGTGCATGGACGCACGGACAAGGCGTTAGCGCCACGGACGGCGCTAAAAGCCGGTTGCGTCCTATAGCCAAAACCTAAATCATAATTCCTATAGAGTCTTAATATCGAAATACTGAGCGAAGGCACATGCAATTTATGCGGAGCACCCGCACCATAGTCAATAAAGTAAAAATAACGCAAAAATAATGAAAAAATAACGCAGAAAGGACACCACACCATGAGCGAAAACTTAAATGAACAGATAGAATGCTGCGACTGCAACGAAATCCACGAAGACCTTCTGAAAATAGTAAATGATACAATGCCTGAGGAAACCGAGCTCTACGACCTTGCAGAGCTTTTTAAGGTATTTGGCGACTCCACCCGGATCAGAATCCTCTTTGTGTTGTTTGAAGCGGAGGTATGCGTCTGCGACCTTGCAAAAGTGCTCAACATGACACAGTCCGCCATATCACATCAGCTTAGGATATTAAAGGCAAACAAGCTCGTAAACAGCAGACGTGAGGGCAAATCAGTGTTTTATTCACTTGCCGACGGACATGTGCGCACAATCATTGCGCAGGGACGTGAGCATATCGAGGAATAATACAGGGAGGAATATAACGTGACAGAATTAGAAGAGTACTATAACAAATTCAACGAGGAAAAGCGCCTGAACAGCCGCCACGGCAGGGTAGAGTTTATCACCTCCATGAAGTATATACACGATTGTCTTGGCAGCTTGATGAATGAGAAGCAGCTTGATCTTCGCTCACAGATCAAAATACTGGATGTCGGTGCGGGAACGGGCAGATACTCAGTGCCTCTTGCCGAGGAGGGCTATGATGTGACAGCACTCGAGTTAGTTAAGCATAACCTCGGCAGGCTGAGGCAAAAGAGCGATAAAGTAAAGGCATACCAGGGCAATGCCACAAGGCTTAAAAAGTTTGGAAACGATGAATTTGACCTCACACTCGTATTCGGACCTATGTATCATCTGAAGTCGGCGGAGGAAAAGCTTGCCGCATTGAATGAGGCAAAAAGGGTGACAAAACCGGGTGGATACATACTTGTGGCATACATTATGAATGAGTACAGTGTGATAACCTATGCCATAAAGGAGAAGCATATAAAAGAGGGCATAGAGGGCGGAATGCTCGATGAGAGCTTCCATTGTACAGAAAAAGCTAATGATTTGTACAGTTTTGTCCGATTGGAAGATATAGAGGCATTAAATGCACAGGCAGCCCTTACACGCGAAAAGATAATAGCAGCCGATGGCGCGGCAAATTATATCAGGCCATTTTTGAATGCTCTTGACGAGGAAGAGTTTGATATGTTTGTACAGTATCATCTTTCAACATGTGAGAGAGCAGACCTGATGGGAGCAAGTGCACACACGGTTGACATTCTAAGGGTATGAGGAATATGAGGAGAAATTATGAAAAACAAGGGATTAAAAATTCTATTATCTGTGCTTTTGGTTTTATGCATCATTATGGCAGGAGCACTCATAGGAAAAGAATATATTGGAGATAATATAAAAGAAGCCTCTAACCGGAATGGCGTTGATGTAGTTAGAGACACATCGGATATCGGAAAAGAAGATGAGAATGCCGTTGACAGTACGGCAGAAGGAACAGCGAATACACAGTCTGATGCAGCCAAAGCTGAGGCAACAGAAGAGGATAAACAGCAGCCACAGATGTCAACCATAGTGATTACGGCTACAGGAGACTGTACACTCGGCAACAATCAGGAGCAAAGCTATGACGGCAGCTTTAATTCCTATTATGACTCAAAGGGACAGGACTACTTTTTCGGCGGTGTGAGAGATATTTTTGAGGCTGACGATATGACACTCATCAATCTGGAGTGTGTGCTATCGGATGCGACGGAGCGCGTAGAAAAGCGCTGGAACCTTAAGGGAAAGCCTAGCTACATTGGAATAATGACGGGCAGCTCAATCGAGGCCTGCAGTCTTGGAAACAATCACACATACGACTATGGACAGCAGGGACTTGACGATACGAGAAATGTGCTCGATAATGCCGGGATAGTGTATGGCTTTAATGATCATACCGGTATTTATGAGACTGCTGATGGGACAAGGATTGGAATAGTGTCGGTCAGCCTTTTGTCACAAAACGGTGACCGAGAGGCATATATCCAAAACGGTATAGCGCAGCTTCGTGAACAGGGAGCGGCGATAGTTATAGCATGCTGCCACTGGGGCATAGAAGGCGACCATTACCCTAATGACTATCAGCAGGCGGCGGCACACCGTATCATTGATTGGGGAGCAGACCTGGTAGTCGGAAACCACCCTCATGTACTGCAGGGGATGGAGGTCTATAACGGCAAAATGATATGCTACAGTCTTGGAAATTTCTGCTTCGGAGGCAACAAAAATCCGGCAGACAAGAACACAGCGATTTATCAGCAGGCATTTACTCTGATAAATGGTGAATTGCAGCCGGGCATAGATGCTCAGATTATTCCATGCACCTTAAGCAGCACGAGCGCATACAATGATTTCAGACCGACAGTGGCTTCTGGCGAAAAAGCTCAGGAGATATGCAATTTAATGAACACATATTCACAAAATTGTAGTAATATAGAGATTGATGAGCGTGGAAAGCTGCATGTAAATTAATAGCAGATTTTGCAACTGTGAAGGTACTGAACAGTTACGATTTTTAACGAATTAAGATAAAAAGCAGTCATGCAACAAAAGGCATGTACCATCATACAAATATAGTAAGGGAGCAAAGAGCAATATGTATATGTGGAGAGAGCGCAGTAAAGAAGAAAAGCATGAGGATGTAGTAAATACAGGCCTGCTGCCGCTTGATGTGGTAGAGGGATTTAAGATACGTCCGGGCTTTTTCAGAATGTACGGAGCGTGCGTGGCATCGAACGGAGTGAGCTTTACTATCAATTCCCATGGGGCAACGAGGTGTACTCTTTTATTGTTCAAGCCACAGGCACCAAAGCCGTATGCGAGGATTCCGTTTCCTGATTCATATAGGATAGGAGATACCTACTCCATGCTTGTTTTTGATATAAAGCCGGATGAATTTGAGTATGCATTTTCGTTTGACGGACCATATGAGCCGGCAAAGGGACTTTTGTTTAACGAGGAAAATGTCCTTTTAGACCCATATTCCAGAGCGGTCACTGGACAGCGAAAATGGGGAGAAAAGCCGGAGGGTGGCAAGGATTTTGAGTACAGAGCCAGAGTTGTAAAAAGCAACTTTGACTGGGGCAACATAAAGCAGCTTGAGCAGCCCTTTGAGGACCTTGTGATTTATGAGACACATGTGAGGGGCTATACAAAGGATAAGTCCTCAGGTGTCAGCGCACCGGGCACATTTGCCGGATTGAAGGATAAGATTCCGTATCTTAAGGACCTTGGAATAAATGCAGTGGAGCTCATGCCGATTTTTGAGTTTGATGAGATGGAGAGCGCGAGAGTGGTCGATGGTGTGCAGCTTTACAATTACTGGGGCTACAATACAGTATCATTTTTTGCACCGAATACCAGCTATGCCTTCAACGAGGAGCACAACCACGAGGGAGACGAGCTGAAATCGCTGATAAAGGCTTTAAAGGAAAATGGCATAGAGGTCATTCTTGATGTGGTGTTCAACCATACCGCTGAGGGAAATGAGATGGGACCGTGCTTCTCCTTCAAGGGAATAGACAATAACGTGTACTATATGCTTACACCGGATGCACACTACTACAATTTCAGTGGCTGTGGAAACGTTATGAACTGTAATCATCCTGTTGTGCGCAGCTTTATCATAGACTGTCTGAGACACTGGGCCATTGAGTACAGAGTGGATGGCTTCAGATTTGACCTGGCTTCCATTCTCGGAAGAGACCGAAACGGTGCACCTATGGCCAATCCGCCGATTCTTGAGTCGCTGGCATTCGACCCGGTACTTGGCAAGATGAAGCTCATCGCAGAGGCCTGGGATGCAGGCGGACTGTATCAGGTGGGAAGCTTCCCGTCATGGAACAGATGGGCTGAGTGGAACGGCAGATACAGGGATGACATGAGAAGCTTTTTAAAGGGCGACGACGGTATGGCGGGAAATGCCATCACACGTATCACCGGCTCACGCGACCTTTACAGCCCGGAGAGCAGAGGACACAAGGCATCAGTCAATTTCATGACATGTCATGATGGCTTTACACTGTATGACCTTTACTCATACAATGAAAAGCACAATGAGAAAAACGGCTGGAATAACACAGACGGAGACAACAACGGACATAGCTGGAACTGTGGAGCAGAGGGCGAGACAGATGATCCAAATGTAAACGGACTTAGAAGGCGCCTTATAAAGAATGCATTTGCAGCGCTTTTGTGCAGCCGTGGCCCGGCGATGTTTTTTGCGGGCGATGAGTTCTGTAACACCCAGTTTGGAAACAACAATGCGTATTGTCAGGACAATATCATTTCATGGCTCGACTGGAGCAGGCTTGAGGAATTCAAGGAAATCCATGATTTCGTGCGTCATATGATTCAGTTCAGGAAAGAGCATCCTATACTCAGAAAGATGACAAAGCCTTCATCCTGCCAGTTCCCGGAAATCAGTGTGCACAACGGTACACCGTTCAATGCCTCAACGGATTACAAGACAAAGCTTATCGGCATCATGTATGCCGGAAGAAATGAGGAGGATACGGAGGATGATATTGTATTCTATTGCATGAATGCATATTGGGAGCCGCTTGTGATGCAGCTTCCGGTGCTTCCGAACGGAAAACACTGGCATGTGGACACCAACACCAATGCAGAGTATTTTGACGGAGAGGACTTCACGGCAAAGACAGAGCTTTTGGGTGTCAACACCATAAGAGTTCCTGCGAGAACCACGATAATACTTGTGGCAGAATAACAATAAAATCTGCAGCCCGGCACACATTGTGATATGTGCACCGGGCTGTTTTTCGTTACGGTTTTGGCTTAGACTGTAACATTTCCCCCTTTCAGTTTTCAATATATTTTATGTGACATTTGCATCAGCAGCCGGTGATGGTTGTGAAGTGATACCGGAAGGCCTTGTATATATCACATAATCAGTTGTGAGTTGGACAAATTTCGTCTGTGAATCCAAGAAAATAATTGGGTGTGACACCAAAAATTGTACTTAAATGGCAAATGACAAAAATGTCAGGCACTCTACGGCCTGTCCTGTAGCCTGAAATAGTTGATTCTGCACAGCACATGATTTCAGAAAGAGCAATGTTGGTCAAGTTGTGGAGCCTCATCAGATAATCAAGCCTGTCAGGCACAGTTGTACTAATGGTTGATAGTTGCTTTTCTAATAGAAAGTTATTTATACTATTCATAAATGAATTGTAACACAATAATTACAAAAATCAACAAATATCTAAAAAATACGAAAATTAAAATTATAATTTTAAATCCAGCCACCATCAAAAGTGATTATCTGTCCTGTGAGGTAATCAGGTGCAGTGATGACGGAGTAAGCCATATCTGCGACTTCACAGGCTGTGGCAAAGCGTCCGGCAGGAATTTCATCGGCCAGCTCAGCGCGTTCTGTCTCATCAAAGCAGCGGTTCATATCGGTATCTATGACACCGCAGGCTATGGCATTTACCGGAATATGCGATGGCGCAAGCTCCTTGCCGAGTGCCTTGGTAAATGCATTTATACCGCCCTTGCAGGCTGAGTATGCCACCTCGCAGGATGCTCCGACATTGCCCCAGACAGAGGAAATCTGTAGTATGCGGCCACATTTATCGGCAACCATATAAGGGGTGACGAGCTTTGCAAAGTTGAAAACACCGGTCAGATTTATCGCCACGATATTGTTCCATTCCTCCGGTGTCATGTCGCTCAGCAGCCCGATATGCGATATACCGGCATTGTTAATGAGCACATCTATATGGTCAAAATGGGAAATGGTATTCGTAACCATATCCTTGGCAAAGAAAAAGTCTCCTACATTTCCGGTGTAGCATAGCACCTCAATTCCGTATGCACAGTGAAGCTCATCAGCCAGTGCCTTTAGCCTGTCAGATGAATTGCGGCAGCAAAGTGAGAGGTTATAGCCACAGGAAGCCAGCTTTTTGGCAATGGCGGCACCGATACCGCGTGAAGCTCCGGTTATTATAGCTGTTTTATTTATGTGATTTGTCTGATTTGTCATGATATTCTCCTTATAATTTATATACCGTGGTGCTAAGCCGGTCACTGTGCTGTCGGGCCGGCTTCATAGTATAAAGAAAATAATTACGTGATTAAATTACAGTTCTGCCATGGGTATGATACCTCGCTGTGAGGCTGGGCACAATAGTGTAAATTTTTATCTTATACAGCATAAATCATACCATAAATATATATTATGGGGTAGACAAAATTTATACATTGTGATATTATTTAATAGTTGCAAAACGAATTGCAGACGGCGTGTGGCTCAGTTTGGTAGAGCGCTACGTTCGGGACGTAGAGGTCGCAAGTTCGAATCTTGTCACGCCGATTTATTTATGTATGTATCTGAATAGTTACCAACTGTATTATTTTGGAGCACGCGCATAGCGTGTTTTTTTTGTTACTGTTCAGTGTGAATAGTAACTTTTTTATTTAGTTCTTTGTAAATCAAAACAATATATTGCTTTATTGGTAAAATAACGGTAAAATAGTACTAGTGTATTGGCCTGATTTAGGAAAGGTACAGGAAATAGGGGATATGAATATTGTTTCACAAATGTGTGCCATTGCGGTGATGTTCGTAATAATGTATTTTTATATTTCGCAGAAAAAGATTATATTACATACATCGAAGGCTTTTGTTGAGGTATGGATTGCAGGCTTGCTGTCACTTTTCTTTGATATTTTCGCACTTGTTGCAATTGAAAAAAGAAGCGGATATCCTCATACTGCTACCAATATTATCTGCAAATTATATCTCTGGACGGTTACATGGGTTGCCATGGTGGCCTTCTGGTATATATGCGTGGATATTTTCAGGAAAAAAGAGCTTGAGCGCAAGTGGAGAAAGCGGCTGTGGATATTTGGAATCTTAACTGATATTCTGATAATGGTCGTACCGATTAAAATTTATGATTCGGATAATATAGTTTATACATATGGTCCGGCTGTTATTATAACATATGCAGTAACTGTAATTCTGCTGGCGCTTATTCTAATGCTGACAAAAAAATACAGTCAGGCTATAAATCCGAGAAGAAGAAAGAGCATGCAGGTCTGGGTGGCTCTTATGTTTATATCGGCGGTTATTCAGTTTATAGATAAAAAAATATTGATTGTCAGCTTTGCGAGTGTGATAGGTGTGCTTATCCTTTTTATTATGCTTGAAAATCCGATGGCAAATATTGACAGGGATACAGGATTTTTCAACCTCAATGCCCTTTTTGAATACATGAAGGAGGCATATGGACAGGGGAATGATGTATCGATAGTGTGTATTCGCTATGGAAGCAATGGAAATGATTTTTTCACTCGCGAGATGGAAAAAAGTATTTTTTATGAGGTGGTTTCTTTTATAAATAAGCTGCCTGATAATTATGTTTTTAGAAGCTCGGCAAACGAGTATCTGCTGGTTTTTGAGAATACTGATTGTGCAGAAAAAACAATCGGAATATTGGAACGCAGGTTCGACAAGCCATGGGGCGGTGACAATATGACGATGCTGTTTGGGGAGATATATTATCTAAGGTCTACTGAGCTTGTGCGGAGACCATCGGATATACTGGGGCTTTTTCAATATGCCAAGCGTAACAGAGCTGAGTTTACGGGGCGCGGCGTGATGCTCATAAATAATGAAGTCATTGAGCACATATATGATGAAAATTCGGTTGAGAATGAGATAATAGAGGCATTGCGCGATAACCGTGTTGAGGTATTTTACCAGCCTATTTATAACACTAAAACGCATAAATTCACCTCTGCGGAGGCGCTTGTCAGAATAAGGTCGCGCGAGGGAAATATCATACCTCCGGGCAGGTTTATTGCTGTAGCTGAGAAGCGGGGACTCATTTTAAGGCTTGGAGAGCGCGTGTTTGAGAAAGTGTGCAGATTTATTGTACAGCATGATATACATGCGATGGGAATTGAGTATATTGAATGCAACCTGTCAGTGGTGCAGTGTGCTTATGACCATTTAGCGCAGGATTTTATTGCAATTATGGAGAAATATCATGTGGATGCAAATGATATTGTGCTTGAGATTACAGAGTCTGCATCTATCACTGAAAAAAAGATACTGCTTGATAATATGAATGCCCTGCGTAAGGTGGGAGTGAGGTTTGCGCTGGATGATTTTGGCACAGGTCAGTCAAATTTAAGCTATATTGTTGATATGCCGATTGACATTGTGAAGTTTGACAGAGGCATGACAAATGCATATTTTGACAACGGAAAGGGCAAGCCTGTTATGGATGCCGCAATGGGCATGATTCAAAAGCTAAAGCTTGAGATTGTTTCTGAGGGAATCGAGGAGAAGGAGCAGTTGGCAAAACTGGATGAGCTTGGAATAGATTACATTCAGGGCTACTATTTCTCAAAACCGAGAAATGCTGCTGAGTTTATTTCATTCATAGAAAGCAATAATGCATAGTTTATTTCATTCATAGAAAGCAATAATGCATAGTTTATTTTATTCATACAAGATAATAATGATATGAGGGGCAAAAGGTATTTTGCCCCTCATTTATGATTAATCAGATTGCTACATGCTACGCATTTCCATAATCTGACTACACCTCGAAGTCCGCTAATTTTCTGCGTCCCCGCAGCAAATTGCTACTTTCTCGGTGTGGTGCGTGTCACTAAGGTATACATCGAATTGCATGCAAGCGTGTATCGATGATACCTTTTGACCCTTTAATCATAATATTTGGGTAGAAATGTTTCCATATGGCAGGGGCAAAAATCCGGAAAAAAGCAGAAAAAAGTAGCTGAAACCGCATAAATTCCCCAAACAGCACCTCAAACCCAGCCCAAAATGATATCCCGATTTTACGGTTGAGAAGAAAAATGGCGACATAATTCTGTGGGAGCATCTTGGCTTGATAGACAATCCTGATTATCGAAATAAAGCTTATCGAAAGATATTGAAATATAACGAAAATGGATATTATCAGGGGAAAAATCTTATATTGACATATGAAACAGCGGAAAGTCCATTGGACCCCATGGACGTAGAGCATGAAATAGAAAAAATGTGCAGGTGATAAAATGCTCAAAAAATTACGAAGAAAATTTATAGTCATAGCTATGCTATGAGTTTCAATTGTTCTTATTGCAATTGTAGGCACGATAAACATCGCAAACTATATAAAAGTACAAACGAGGCGTTGGATGCATGTCTTAAGCTGATTGACGGAAACGGAGGAACATTCCCGGATCTTTTAGATACAGAAAACGCAAACACAGATACATTCGGCAATACAGCAGATGAAAGTACAAATAAAGGGACTCCCACGCTCAAAGAGCCACCATCCGGCAGAACAGATGTATAGCCACCGGAGGATATAAATTTATAATCGTATTGTAGATTAAAAATATTTTTTTACATGCATTTTACACACTAATGATTTTGCATTTTACATTTCCCCATTACTATATCAGTTGTAACAAACAAAGAAACAAATTCAAGAAAGTAATGAAAGAGGAAATTAAAATGAAAAATCGTATGAAAAAACTTTTAGTTTTAGCAACTGCTGCAACAATGATGACAGCAGCATTTACAGGATGTGGTTCAAGCTCAGACGGAGCAGACAACAATGCAGATACAAGCGCAGATGAAGGTACATCAAATGAGAACTTAAGCGGTTCACTTTCACTTGCAGGAAGTACTTCAATGGAGAAGCTTTGTGAGGCGCTCAAGGAGTCATTCATGGAGAAAAACCCTGGAGTAACAGTAACAGTAGAGTATACAGGCTCTGGTTCAGGAATCGAGTCAGTAACAGCAGGAAGCGTAGATATCGGAGATTCATCAAGAGCACTTACAGATGATGAGAAAGCAAACGGCGTTGAGGAAAACATCGTAGCAATCGACGGAATCGCAGTAATCACAGACAAGGACAACTCAGTAACAGAGCTTACATCAGATGACTTAAAGAAAATCTACACAGGTGAAATTTCAAACTGGAAAGACCTTGGTGGAAAAGATGAGGCAATCGTAGCAATCGGCCGTGAGGCAGCTTCAGGTACAAGAGGAGCATTCGAGGAGCTTCTTGATGTAAAGGATCAGTGCAAATATGCACAGGAGCTTGACTCAACAGGAGCAGTTCTTGCAAAGGTAGGCTCAACACCGGGAGCAATCGGATATGTTTCACTTGACGTGCTTGATGATACAGTAACAGCAATGAAAATTGACGGAGTAGAGGCAACAGAGGAAAACATTGTAGCAGGCAAATATCTCCTTTCTCGTCCATTCGTAATGGCTACAAAGGGCAAGATTGATGAGCAGAACGATATTGTTAAAGCTTGGTTTGACTATGTAAACTCAGATGAGGGACAGGCAGTTATCAAGAAGGTAGGTCTTATCCTCCCTCAGTAGAAATTATCGGGCATATTAATGATACGAAATACAGACATCAGTATTAATACATATCGATAAGATACATGGTTTCCTCAGGAAATGGCAGGTTTCCTGGGGAACTTTTTGAAACAAGGAGTATCAAATGAAACATAAATCCATAGTAGAGAATGTTGCCAAAATAATATTCACGGTATGTGCGGTTGTGGCAATATTCGCAGTATTATCAATAACAATTTATATGTTCCTTAAAGGCGCACCGGCATTTTTCAAGGTCGGAGTGTTAAACCTCTTATTCGGAACAAAATGGGCGCCGACAGCGGCAGACCCAAGCTACGGAATATTGTACATAATCCTCACATCCATCATAGGAACAGCAGTATCTATACTCATAGGAGTACCGATTGCTCTTCTTACGGCAGTATTTCTCACTGAGGTGTCAAACAAAAAGCTCTCAGCGGTAGTGCAGCCGGCAGTAGAGCTGCTTGCAGCCATTCCATCAGTAATCTATGGACTTTTGGGACTTATGATACTTAATCCGGTATTATACAAGCTGGAGAAACATATTTTTGCAAACTCAGCAACACATCAGTTTACCGGCGGATCAAATTTGCTTGCAGCAATCATAGTGCTTGCAATCATGATTCTTCCTACGGTAATAAACATGAGCGTATCATCAATACAGGCAGTACCGCAGCAGATGAGAGCGGCATCCCTTGCTCTTGGAGCAACAAAGATACAGACAATATTTAAAGTGACGGTTCCTGCAGCAAAGTCAGGAATCATGACAGGAATTGTGCTCGGAATAGGTCGTGCGCTTGGAGAAGCGATGGCTATCAACATGGTAGCCGGTGGAACGGTAAGCTTTCCACTTCCGTTCAACTCAGTGCGTTTCCTTACCACACAGCTCGTCAGCGAGATGGGATACGCCAGCGGACTTCACAGACAGGTGCTTTTCTCAGTAGGTCTTGTGCTTTTTGTGTTTATCATGATAATCAATCTCACCCTTATGAAACTCAAAAAGAAAGGAGCTGTGGAAAATGACTAGTATAAATGGAAAACGCCGTAGAATAGGCGATGATGTAGTATACTTTTTCATATATCTGTGTGCGGCATTATCGGTAGTGCTGCTTGCGGGAATCATCATATATGTATTTGTCAGGGGAATCGGCCAGGTAAACTGGCAGTTTCTGACCAGCGAGACATCCGTCTTAAGAGGTACTGTCGGAATAGCGGGAAACCTGCTCAATACACTTTACATCATAATTATCACCATGCTCATAGCAACTCCTGTCGGAGTGGGAGCAGCTGTGTACTTGAATGAGTATGCAAAGCCGGGTAAGCTCGTATCCACAATAGAGTTTGCCACAGAGACACTTGCAGGAATACCGTCAATCATCTTTGGCCTCTTCGGAATGATGTTTTTCGGACAGACAATAGGCTTTGGCTACAGTATCCTGACAGGCTCACTGACACTGACACTCATGGTGCTGCCTCTCATCACAAGAAATACACAGGAGGCGCTTAAAACTGTACCGGACAGCTACAGACACGGAGCAGTCGGACTTGGAGCCGGAAAATGGCACACCATCCGCACCATCCTGCTGCCGTCAGCCATGCCGGGAATCATCACAGGTGTTATCCTTGCAATCGGCCGAATAGTAGGTGAGTCAGCAGCACTCCTCTTTACGGCAGGAAGTGCAGGAATGCTTCCAAAGGTTGCCAGCGGTTATTTCTCAAAGATAATGCAGTCAGGTGGAACACTTACCATCAAGCTCTACCTTGCAGCGACAAGTGAAGGAAAATTCGACCAGGCATTTGGAATTGCGGTTGTGCTTCTCGTAATCGTATTCTTAATCAACATCCTGACAAAGGTGCTGGCAAAGAAATTCCAGGCGAAGTAAACAAATCAACCGGTTATTATGATGATATTAGGGTCAAAAGGTATTTTACCCCTTTAATCATAATAATAAATTAACGAATATATTAAATAACAAATATAATGAACTAACTAAGAAAAGAAGCTTCGATTTGATATCAGTAAATCGGAGCTCCTTTTGAGTTTCATTAAGATTATTTCTTAAACAAATCTTAATGTGTTACATAATTGGATTTTAATGTTACAATTGATACAATAAGAACAACATAAAACTTCCGGAGGCAATTATGTATAAAGTATTAGTATGTGATGATGAAAAAGACATTGTATCGGCAATCAGCATTTATTTAACCAGCGATGGCTACGAGGTAATCCCGGCGCGAAACGGGCTGGAGGCGCTCGATATAGTAAAACACAATGATGTGCATCTTGTCCTGATGGATATAATGATGCCTGTCATGGACGGCATAGAGGCGATGGTGGAAATCAGAAAAATCTCTAATGTGCCGGTCATACTGCTCACTGCCAAAAGTGAGGACACTGACAAGGTACTCGGGCTCACGGTCGGAGCAGACGACTATGTGACGAAACCGTTTAACCCGGTAGAACTGCAGGCGAGGGTGAAGTCGCAGATCAGGAGGTACATGCTTCTTGGCGCAGGCAATACAAGCGCAGGAAAGCTGGTAATCGGCGGCATTGAGCTGGATGATAAATCAAAGACAGTGACAGTTGATGGCGAGGCAGCAAATCTCACACGTACAGAGTACGATATTTTGAAGCTTCTCATGGAGCATCCGGGCGAGGTGTATTCGCCGAATCAGATATATGCAAAGGTCTGGAAGGATGAGCCGTATGGGACAGAAAACACGGTGGCGGTACATATCCGTCATCTCAGAGAAAAGGTTGAGATAAATCCGGCTGAGCCAAGATACTTAAAGGTTATCTGGGGGCGCGGATACAAAATTGACGCTGAATAGGTGCATGCTTGATACAGCTTTGTCAAGTGAAGCACTATAAAATGGAAGGTGAATGATATGAAAAAAATATCAAGGAATCCGTGGCTTAAGCTTACGGCATTTATAGTTTGCTCGGTCATGGCGGCAGGGCTTGTTGTGACAACGATAGTTGCAGTGTATACAAACAATTATGAAAGCACAGCACAGCTAAGGGATAAAATTCATGCGAATATTGCAGGAGCCTATAGCAGACAGATGGTGTACAATTATGAATCCGGTGATGACAATGCATTTTCGCAGATGATGGACGATACAAATCTGCAGGCCGCAGTGGTAAAGAGTAATGAAACATCAGAGGACAAGGTAGATGTAAAATCTGATGCAGCAAAGGTGTATTCAAGTGTGGATGAAATATCAAATCCGGATTATATTTTTAGCTACAAGGCAAAGAACTTAAAGTGGCACAGGCTATCATATCTGTGGGATGCAATGAGCGGCAGCTATGAAGAGTCAGACGATGCATCAAACAATATGAACAGTGAGAGAATCAGCTCAATCATGTATTCCAAGACAAATGGGCTCTTTTATCTGTGCCTGAATGATGGTACCGCTTATGTCATTCCAAAGGTGAGGGTGATGACAGGCTCTAACGATAACAGCTCGCTTGGCTTATATAAGGCAGTTGAGAAAACCGATGAGAATGGAAATAATTACTTTGCCTACGAGGAGATGTTTACAGGCCAGTCACTCGATATTACAGGCTTTGCCGAGTGGAAAAATGTAAAGTGCTATGATGAAAAAGGAAATCATATAAAGTGTGGCATGAATCTGAGTGAAGACAGCGATTCGTACTTTGATAGTGACGGCTCTTACTACGATTATGATGAGGATATTTATTATGACCGTTATGAAATCATAAAAGTGGTGGAGCAGGTGAATGAGAGCTATGAGCTTTTACCGGATACATTTAATATATCAGATACAGGATTTGTGTATTATCCATATACCTCAACAGAAGATAAGCCTGAGTACTATTATGTGTATGCAAAGCTGCCTGAGCAGCTTCAGGAAAAGGGCGATTACTTCAATCAGGCAGACAGCTTACTTGACGTCATGGAATTTACAGAGGCTCATTTGAGTGTATTGTTTGTCGTATTTATACTTGGTTTTGTGATTACGGCGGGGTATCTGCTGACGGTTGCCGGAAAACGTGAGGATTCAGAAGAAATTAAATTACGATTATATGATAGGCTGCCATATGGGGTGATGCTGGGAGTGACAATGCTCGCAGACTTTATGGTATTTCCGGCAGGCTTTTTGCTTATAAAGCAGCTTCCGGTGGTGGCACTCATTTGTCTGGCGGCAACAATGGTTTCACTTGAAGCAATCCTGACAACATACGTAAGAATCAGGGCACATGAGTTCTGGAAGCATACACTGTGCTACTATGTTGTTAGATTTTTCTTAAAGCCTGTCAAAAAGCTATGCAGGATGGTATTTGCCCCAATCAGATATGGCTTTGCCTGGATAGAAAGAAATGTACCGCTGTTTTTGATCAGTATGCTTGCATTCGGTTTCATATGCCTGCTCGAGCTTATAGGCTTTGGAATAGGGAGTATTGGATTTATATTCATTATAAAGCTTATAGAGCTTGCGTTTCTTATCGCATTTATCATGCAGTATGACAGGATAAGATGCGCCGCAAAAGCTATAGCAAACGGAGATTTTTCACAGCCCGTTGATACATCAAGGCTTATGCTGTTTTTCAGAAAGCATGGTGAGGATTTGAACAATGTGAGCAATGGAATAGAGGCCGCGGTCTCTGAAAAAATGAAGAGCGAGCGCTTCAGGACGGAGCTCATCACAAATGTATCGCATGATATCAAGACACCGCTCACCTCCATTATCAATTATGTGGACCTGTTGCAGAAGGAGGATATAGATAACGAGAAGGTACGCGAATATCTTGACGTTCTCGACAGACAGTCATCACGTTTGAAAAAATTAATTCAGGATTTACTCGAAGCGTCAAAGGCATCTACGGGCAGCATAAATGTAGAACTGGAGGAACTGGATGCGGCTGTTATGCTGTCACAGGTGGCTGGAGAATACAAAGAAAAATTCGAGAAAAATAATCTTGATTTAATTATCAAAAATGACGTTACGCCTGTCATGATTCATGCAGACGGACGACATCTGTGGAGAGTGTTTGATAATCTGATGAACAACATCAACAAATACGCCCAGACGGGTACGAGAGTGTATATTGACATCATTCCAAAGGACAGCGGAGCCATCATAACCTTCAAGAATGTATCAGCTACACCGCTTAATATCTCAAGCGATGAGCTCAAGGAGCGTTTTGTCAGAGGAGACAGCTCGCGAAATACCGAGGGCAGCGGACTTGGACTGTCTATTGCAGAAAGCCTTATGAAGCTTATGAATGGTACTTTGGAGCTGACTGTGGACGGTGATCTGTTTAAGGTGACTCTGGAGTTTTAGGCTTATTAAAACAATATTATGATACCTATTGAACGTCTAATCATATTATATATTGAACTTATAAGACATAAGAAACAATATAAGCCGGGGCAGATGCCCCGGCTTAAAAAATTATTTTTCGCATTCTTTTACAAAATCAACTACTTCCATATTCTTTTTCATTATATTATCGTCTTTTTCCATTTCACTAATTGTCATCCAATAATAGTGTCGGGAGTTAATAGAAAAGTCGTTTTTATTCATTATTTTTGGAATATTTTTAAATTCTACTTCGTACAGCCTATGGTTATACACTCTGTTTTCGTTATGGCTTACGGAATATTTTTCCTGTACTCTGGATGATATATATTTGCATTTGATTTCTTTTTTGGGTATACCTAAGTCATTTGATAAATTACTGATGATAAAGGCTTCATTGTCTTTATCTGCGGTTTTTAAATTGGGAAACAGCTTACAGTCCCATCTTTCATCATAATATGTAAGATATTTTGTTTTTATGCCGGGGGCACTGTTTTTGATTATAATTAATGAATGATTATGCTGTATCATGTCCAATCCTTCTATATCTCTCAATAAGTCTGTATGAGTGTAATTATTGTTTTTGAAATCAATAATATCATATATTATTTTTATCATGTAAACAATTCCGATAACACAAAATATAGTTTTAAATACAATTCCCGGGATGATCCATATGGTTTCATAGTTTGCTGTCCATACTGATATTAGGAAAGATATACCTGCTATAATTGTATCTATTGTTATCTTTTTGCCTATAAAATCGCGCTTTTTTTCAAGTAAAAGCTCCAATTGTTCCCTACTAATTAAAATTTTCATAACCCCTCCGGATAATAGTGTTGAAACACATGATATATAATTATAAATGATGAAAAATGATATGGCAATAAAAATATAAATAGAAAACAAGAAGGAATGCTATTACAAATTATAATAACATTCCTGAATAATCATATCATCTCCAAAAACCTCTCATGAATCCGTGTATCATCATCAAGCTCCGGATGAAAAGCCAGCCCAATCTGGTTCTTATACTGCACACCGACAATTTTGCCGTCATACTCGGCGAGCACATGTACATCATTTTTGGCGGAGTCGTCAATAGCTTCCACGTAAGGCGCCCTGATAAATGTCATGGTAAAGTCAAAGCTATTGTCAAACCTTGCTGTGGCCTCAAAGCTTCCAAGCTGTCTGCCGTAGGCATTTCTTTTAACAGTGACAGGCAAAGTGCCGAAATATACGTTGTCATCGTTGCTGATATGTGAAGCTAAAAGGATAAGACCGGCGCAGGTTGCAAGCACCGGAAGTCCGTTTGCGATTCTTCCCTTAAGCTCATCAAACATATCAAGCTCACGTAGCAGCTTGCCCTGCACAGTGCTCTCACCGCCCGGCAGCACGAGTCCGTCTATATCACAGATATCTGATTTTTTGCGCAGCTCAACACACTCACAGCCTAAAGATTCAAGCATGCGCTTGTGCTCAATAAACGCTCCCTGAACAGCTAAAACACCAATCTTAAGTCCTGATTTCATTTTATTTGCCTCTTTCCTCCATGATGATTTTAATCTCGCTCTCGTTGATTCCGACCATAGCCTCTCCGAGATCCTCAGAAAGCTCTGCGATGAGCTTTGCATCAGTAAAGTTTGTCACAGCCTTTACGATAGCGGCAGCTCTCTTGGCAGGATCGCCTGACTTGAAGATACCTGAACCGACGAACACACCCTCAGCACCGAGCTGCATCATAAGAGCCGCATCAGCCGGAGTAGCCACACCGCCTGCCGCAAAGTTTACAACCGGAAGCTTGCCGTTGTCATGAACGAATTTGACCAGCTCGAAAGGCACCTGAAGATTTTTAGCTGCCTCGAAAAGCTCATCCTCACGCATGGAAGTAAGCTTTGCAATCTCAGAATTCATCTTTCTCATATGTCTGACAGCCTGCACTATATCACCTGTACCGGGCTCACCCTTGGTACGGATCATGGAAGCTCCCTCGTTGATACGGCGGAGAGCCTCACCGAGATCTCTTGCACCGCACACGAAAGGCACCTTGAAATCTCTCTTGTTGATATGGTACACATCATCAGCAGGTGAAAGCACCTCAGACTCATCAATGTAGTCAATCTCGATAGCCTCAAGTATCTGAGCCTCCACGAAGTGACCGATACGGCACTTTGCCATGACGGGGATGCTGACAGCCTCCTGAATGCCCTTGATCATCTTAGGATCGCTCATTCTTGAAACACCGCCTGCGGCTCTGATATCAGCAGGGATTCTCTCAAGCGCCATGACAGCACATGCACCGGCTGCCTCGGCAATCTTTGCCTGCTCCGGAGTAGTGACATCCATGATGACACCGCCCTTTAGCATCTGTGCAAGTCCTTTGTTGAGTTCGTATTGAGTATTCTTATTGTTCTCAATTTGTTAAATCTCCTTTTATTTTTTGTATTTGCTCACACCAGTCGCATATCATGGTTGCAATAATACGCCACATCTGGTAATATTAAAATATTCAAAATAAGGAAAATAAAAATGCCAGAAAGCGGTGAATCAAATGCTGACCTACGACCTCACAAAAACAGACGGACCACTCTACAAATGCCTTTATGAGTGCATCAAAAACGATATATCACAGGGAAAATTAAGCTCCGGGGAGAAAATGCCATCAAAACGTACCCTCGCAAAGAATCTGGGGGTTAGTACCATTACGGTTGAAAATGCATATGACCAGTTGATAGGCGAGGGTTATATGTTTGCAAGACCAAAGAGGGGCTATTTCATAGCCGATGTGTCAGATATCAGGGTAATCAAGGCACCGGTGCATAAGGAGCTTAGCATAAAGCTGCCACCTGAGCAGGATGAAAGTATATTTGACTTCTCATCAAACAGGACAGACTCGGGTAACTTTCCGTTTTCCATATGGGCAAAGCTTATGCGAGAGACGATTTCCCTTAGGGAACAGGAGCTTTTGTCGGTGTCGCCGTGTGGCGGAGTGAGGGAGCTTCGTGAAGCGATAGCAAGCCATCTGTCGTCGTTTCGCGGTATGAATGTGGACCCGGACCAGATAATAGTTGGAGCGGGAACAGAGTATCTGTACGGACTGCTTGTGAAGCTTTTGGGTACGGACAAGGTATACTGCGTGGAGGATCCGGGCTATAAGAAAATCAGCCAGATATACGAGTGCAACAATGCAAAATGCCTGCCGGTGCAGATGGATGAGCAGGGCATCAGCGTGGAGCTTATAAAGAAAGCGAACGCGCAGATAGCACATATCAGCCCGACACATCATTTCCCGACAGGAATCACCATGCCTGTGAACCGCCGCTATGAGCTTTTGGCATGGGCCAACGAGAGCAGTGACAGATACATCATAGAGGATGATTACGACAGTGAGTTTCGCATGAACGGACACCCGATACCGCCCATCCTCTCGATTGATGCGTGTGAAAAGGTCATCTATATAAATACATTTTCAAAATCTCTCACATCCACCATCCGAATCAGCTACATGGTGCTGCCGGAGCATCTGGCAAATGAGTTTTACAGGAGGCTTTCATTTTACTCATGTACGGTATCGACCTTCGAGCAGTATACGCTGGCACGATTTATCAGCGAGGGCTATTTTGAAAAGCACATAAACAGGATGAGACTGCACTACGGCAGAAAGCGCCAGAGCGTGCTTTCGTCCATAAAAGGCTGCTTCACTGAAAAGGAATGCAGGGTGATAGAAAATGATTCCGGACTGCATTTTATCATACAGTTTGACACGAACCTTCCGGACAAAACAGTTGAAGAGCTGCTATTGAAAAAAGGCATAAAGCTTCAGGCGATTACCCATTTCAACCTGAGGAAGCCAAAGGAGGACAGGCATCAGTTCATTATCAATTACTCAAATATTGATGCAGACAGGATAATGGATGAGCTTTTAATTATTAAAGATACAATACTTTAACCAGACAGTACTTTAATAAAGCCGATGGTAGTGTATAAATAGTGTATACAAATAATAAATACAAACAGTGCGAATAATTTATTCATGTAAAAATTTGACATAGATTTTACATACATCTGATAGAGCATTTTACAAAGCATCCATATAATGTATTCTCGAAGACAAGAAATTTATTACATGTTGCAGGAGATACAAATGGAGAAAAAAATCAAAATTCAGGTTCGCGACCTGAATCTGTATTATGGCCAGAATCATGCACTGCATGGTGTCAATATGGACATAAAAGAAAACAGCGTGACAGCGCTGATCGGACCGTCAGGATGTGGTAAGTCTACATTTTTAAAGTGTATCAACAGAATGAATGATCTGGTTGACAACGTCAGAATCGAGGGAAGCATAGAGATAGATGGTGAGAATATATATGCACCATCAGTCGATACAACCGTACTTCGCAAAAAGGTCGGTATGGTTTTCCAGCAGCCAAATCCGTTCCCTATGAGCATATATGACAATATCGCATATGGCCCGAGAGTGCATGGCATCAAGGATAAAAAGATACTCGACCAGATAGTTGAGGAAAGCCTTCAGGGTGCTGCGATATTCAATGAAGTTAAAGATAGATTAAAGAAATCTGCTATGGGGCTTTCGGGTGGACAGCAGCAGAGACTGTGTATTGCGAGAGCGCTTGCCGTACAGCCGGAGGTGCTTTTGATGGATGAGCCAACATCAGCGCTCGACCCTATCTCTACTTCAAAGATAGAGGAGCTCATGGAGGATTTAAAGAAAAAGTACACAGTTGTAGTAGTGACACATAACATGCAGCAGGCAGTGCGTGTGTCAGACGATACAGCCTTCTTTCTTGTGGGAGATATGGTTGAGTTTGGTGACACAAAGACAATTTTCTCATATCCACAGGACAAGAGAACAGAGGATTACATCACAGGGAGGTTTGGTTAATGAGATCGAAATTCGACGAGCAGCTTAAGAAGCTGAATGAAGAAATGATGCACATGGGAAGCATGATTGAGGAGTCAATCCAGAAAGCAATCGAGGCATTTATACATCAGGATTCCGATAGCGCCAAAGCTATCATGGAGGGCGATTCGGAGATAGACAGAGAGCAGAAAAAGATAGAGAGCCTGTGCTTTAATCTGCTCATGCAGCAGCAGCCTGTAGCAAGAGACCTTAGAACAATTTCTGCAGCGATGAAGATGGTTACTGATATGGAGCGTATAGGAGACCACGCAGCCGATATCAGCGAGATGACCATTTTGATGAGCAGTGACAAGCCATACAGGGTCAATATAGAGCATGTCAAGAGCATGGCTTCAGAGACAATGCTTATGCTTATCAGAGCAATCGAGGCATATGTTGAGAAGAACAATGACAAGGCTCACATAGTGATGAAGCAGGATGATGTGGTTGATGAGCTTTTTGATAAGGTAAAGACTGAGCTTATTGATTTCATCAGGGAGCATCCGGAGGATGGTGAGCAGGCAGAGGATCTTCTCATGGTTGCAAAATACTTCGAGCGTATCGGAGACCATGCGACAAATATTGCTGAGTGGGTTGAGTTTGCGCTTGATGACAAGGTCCGCAAATCATGATTTAATCTTTATATTGAAAAATTAAATCATAGTTATATACAGACAAAATTGATACAGACGATGGATTTTACATAAATTTTACATAAAACCATCGTCTGTTTTACATTAGTAATGTATAATCGAAAGTAAAAAGCAGGTAAAAATTTTACATAAGATTTTTTGAAATGGAGAAAGCTATGGCACTTATTTATATTGTAGAGGACGATGAGAGCATACGTGAGATAGAGACTATTGCTTTAAAAAACAGTAATTACATCGTCAGTGCATTTGAAAACGCAAAGGAATTTTACAAGAAGCTGGATGAACTCGTACCGGACCTCATACTGCTTGATGTGATGCTTCCGGATGAGAGCGGCTACGATATCGTGAGAAAGCTCAGAAAACGTCCGGCCACACAGGATATTCCTATTATAATGGTCACAGCCAAGACCACAGAGATGGATATGATAAAAGGGCTTGACGGAGGCGCTGATGATTACATCAAAAAGCCTTTCTCAATCATGGAGCTTATCACAAGAGTAAAGGCACTGCTCAGGAGAACAGCGAAGGAGGAGCCGAAGCTGTTAAAGCTGGATGATCTGGTGATTGACCATGAGCGCCATGTGGTTACAGTGAACAATGAGCCGGTTGACCTTACATACAAGGAGTACGAGCTTTTAAGGCTTCTGATGGGCAGTCAGGGCATAGTCATGACCAGGGATGTCATCATGAGAAGCGTCTGGGATACTGACTTTGAGGGCGAGACACGTACAGTGGACATGCACATAAAGACACTCCGCCACAAGCTGGGTGACTATGGCAGCAGGATAAAGACAGTCAGAAATGTGGGCTATGTTATAGAATAATAGCTGTTATAATGATTTCTAATATACATAAGCGGAGCGTACAGCATGAAAAAGAAGATTAATTACTATCTGGTAGCAACAGCACTTTTTGTAGCAATTGCCACTATGGTTTCCATGACAGTAATCAACTATTACATCTTTCAGAAGCAGGTAAAGGAAGATCTGCAGGTCATGGCAGAGACAATAGAAAGCACCGGAATACTAAAACAGGATATAAATGAAATCCCGCAGATTGACGTGGAGGGTATTCGTGTCACCTGGATTGACAAGGACGGCACAGTGCTGTATGACAATCAAAATGATGTGAAAAAACTTGAGAATCATGGCGATAGACCTGAAGTTGAATCAGCATTTGATAAAGGTACGGGAGACAGCGTGAGAACATCAGCTACTATGAACAGCAATACCTTCTATCATGCCATAAAGCTCAATGATGGAACGGTACTGCGTGTTTCTATTGCAGCAAGAAGTATCTGGAACATGTTTGCAAGCAGTATACCTGCCATGCTTATAGTGACGGTTATCATAGTTGGAATATGTGTGGTTCTCGCCAAGAGTCTGACCAGAAAGCTCATGAAGCCAATCGAGACACTCGCAGGCAACCTGGAGCAGGCCTCTGTCATCCAGAAAAAGACAGAGTACAAGGAGCTCGTGCCGTTCATGAATGCGATAAGGATACAGCATGAGGGCGTGCTTGCCGCGGCAAAGAGCAGACAGGACTTCACAGCCAATGTGTCACACGAGCTAAAGACTCCGCTCACAGCCATCTCAGGCTACGCAGAGCTCATAGAAAACGGCATGGTCGAAAAGGAGCAGCAGATTCATTTTGCCACTGAAATCAGAAGAAATGCACAGCGCCTGCTTTCCTTAATCAATGATATCATAAAGCTCTCGGAGCTTGATTCCAGCGAGGCGCAGCAGGGCTTTGAACAGCTTGATCTGTACGGTCTGGTCAAGGACTGCATGGAAAATCTACAGGTGAATGCCGAGCAGAGAAAAGTAGCACTCAATTTTGACGGCACCGACTGTATGGTACGAGGCAACAGGCAGCTTCTCACGGAGCTCGTTGAGAATCTCTGCCAGAATGCTATCCGCTACAACAATGAGGGCGGCACCGTAAATGTGACGGTACACAAGCTAGGTGGCAAGACCGTTCTCACGGTCGAGGACAACGGCATAGGCATCCCAAAGGATCAGCAGGAGCGCGTCTTTGAGCGCTTCTACAGAGTGGACAAGAGCCGCTCGAAGGAGACCGGCGGCACAGGCCTTGGGCTTGCGATAGTAAAGCATATAGTGGAGCTGCATGATGCAGGGCTGACGCTCGACAGCGAGGTGGGGCGTGGCACAACAATAAAGGTGGAGTTTTAGCTCCGCCTTTTTGCATGCAGGGCGGGACGTAAGCACCGAGCAGCGGGACGCACACCATACTCCCGCGTGAGCTACGCTTCGTGTCTAAGAGTCTGTATGAATTATGCTTTTTAGGTTTTCGATGCCCGACGAAACCGGCTTTTATGCGCCGTCCGTGGCGCATAACGCCTTGCCCAGCCGTCCATGGCTTGGCATTTCTGTTTATTGAGGCATAATTCAACAGACTCTAAGCCACTTCGCTATGCGCTCCAGCGGGAGTACGATGTACATCCCACTGCCCGGTGCTTACGTCCCCCGCGTCATTTCAGCCCGTAGTAATAAGAAAACCGGGCACACAAGCCCTTGCAAAATTGTTATTCAGTGTTTATAATCATATGTTAACAGCGAAAACAAGGCAAAACCAGGAGGAACAGCCATGTATCAGGAAATATCAAAATTACTTATGTACGGAGATTTACCTCAGGACGAGATACTTTATAAATTGGGACAGCTCTTTGAGCAGTTTGAGGTGGGCGAGTACAACAAGACAGAGCTTGTGCGCGACATCAATACACAGGTCAAGAGAATCCTAAAGGTAGCGACAGACTATGGTTTTGATGACAATCTGTGGCACAACTATCTCACTTTCTTCCTTATGATGAGCGAGAATCCGTTTTCCATCACCTGTGAGAAGGTCGGAGCCAGCGATGGCAGTGTAAACGGGCTTGTGGCAAACGATTTCAGAATTTTTAAGAAGCTTTTCGATTATGATTTCAAGCCAATCGAGTCAGCACTCGGAATCGACTGCTTCACACAGATCAGCAATTATAAGGCCATTGTGAAAAAGGACCTTATGTACAATCACAATGTCAGCGAGAAGGTAAGGGCGCTGAGCAAGAAGCTTGAGGCAGCTAAGGACGAGCAGGAGTTCTTTGATGTGGTAACAGGCTTTTACAAGGCATACGGAGTCGGCATGTTTGGTCTAAACAAGGCATTCAGGATTGAGGAACATCTGGACGGAGGCTTCTCCTTCATGCCAATCAACAATATGGATGCGGTCATGCTCGATGACCTGATCGGTTATGAAATCCAGAAGAAAAAGCTCACAGACAATACAGAAGCGTTTGTACAGGGCAAAAAGGCCAACAATGTGCTGCTTTTCGGAGACAGCGGAACCGGAAAATCAACAAGCATCAAGGCTATTGTCAATCAGTATTATGATGACGGACTGCGCATGATTGAGATATACAAGCATCAGTTTAAATATCTGTCAAAAATTATCGCAGCAATCAAAAACAGAAACTACAGATTTATCATATATATGGATGACCTCTCATTCGAGGAGCATGAGATTGAGTACAAGTTCCTAAAGGCAGTTATCGAGGGCGGCGTGGAGACAAAGCCTGACAACATACTGATTTATGCAACCTCTAACCGCCGTCACCTGATCAAGGAGACATGGAATGACCGCAATGACCAGGACAACAGCAATGACAAGCACCACTCAGATACAGTTGAGGAGAAGCTGTCACTTGTAAACCGTTTTGGTGTGACAATCAGCTACTCAAAGCCATCGCAGAAGGAGTTCTTCAACATCGTAACAGAGCTTGCGAGAAAGAGCGGCTGCACACTTTCAGACGAGGAGCTGTGCAGGGAGGCAAACAAGTGGGAACTCAGCCACGGTGGTATTTCAGGACGTACTGCAACACAGTTTGTCAACTACATTATGGCTAGCAATTAAGCAGCAGGCATAAGCATGAAAGGATAGTATATGCTCTACCAGATAAGTAATGGCGCTGTCGCATTTGGCGACGACGTCATTTTGCATAGTATAGATTTTGAAATCAGAAACACAGAAAAGATAGCGATAGTCGGCAGAAACGGCTGTGGCAAGACAACACTTTTAAAGCTCATTTCAGGCGAGGTTGAGATGGAAAAGCTCGACAGCGATGAGAGCGCCTTTATTGCAAAGGCAGGAAATCCGGAGATAGGGTATCTGAAGCAGATTGCGTTTGATGATCCTGATGTGACACTCGAGCAGGAGGTGCGTAAATGCTTCGTGAAAATGGACGAGCGAAAGGCAGAGCTTGCGCGCGCGGCGGCAGAGCTCGAGCATGATTATTCCGATGAAAAGGTAGCCAGATATACCGCGATGGAGGAGGCCTTCAAGGATGATGGCGGCTACTATTATGAGAAGGAATATGAGGTCATGATCCGCAAGTTCGGCTTCTCAGATGATGAGCGTAAAAAGCCAATCCGTGACTTTTCCGGAGGGCAGCAGACCAAGATAGCATTCATAAAGCTGCTTTTGTCAAAGCCTGACATACTGCTTTTGGACGAGCCGACCAACCACCTCGATGTCACGACGATTGAGTGGCTTGAGGGCTATCTGAAGTCGTACCCGAAGGCAGTGGTTGTCGTATCCCATGACCGTATGTTTCTCGACAATGTGGTAGATGTGGTATACGAGATAGAGTACGGCACAGCAAGGCGCTATCCGGGCAATTATACCAATTTTATCGCCCGCAAAAAGGAAAACTACGACAAGCAGATGAAGGATCACATCGCCCAGCAGAAGGAGATAGAGCGTTTGCAGCGTATGGTTACGCGCTTCAAGGGCAAGCCGACCAAGACATCCATGGCGCAGTCAAAGCAGAAGGCTATCGACCGCATGGTGATTATCGAGGCGCCGGACAAGTACGACAACAAGACCTTCCATGCCAATTTCCAGCCCGAAAAGGAGACCGGAAACGATGTGCTTTATACATCAGAGCTTGCAATCGGCTATGACCATCCGCTCTCCGTAGTGTCGCTTGATTTGAAAAGAGGCGAAAAGCTTGGCATACTCGGCGGAAACGGACTTGGAAAATCGACATTTTTAAAGACTATCGTGGGTAAGATCCCTGCGCTTTCAGGCGAGTACCGCTTTGGAACCAACGTGCAGATAGGATATTTCGACCAGCAGATGGCCATGTATACAAGCAACAAGACTGTGCTCGATGATTTTTGGGATGAGTATCCGAATCTCACGGAAACCGAGGCCAGAAATGCACTCGGAGCCTTCCTTTTTTCAGGGGATGACGTGTTCAAGAACGTAAATATGCTCTCAGGAGGAGAAAAAGTCAGACTGGCGCTTTGCAAGATTTTAAAGACCAGACCGAACGTGCTCGTGCTCGATGAGCCAACTAACCATATGGATATCGTAGGCAAGGAAACGCTGGAGAGCATGCTTAAGGACTACAAGGGCACACTGATTTTTGTATCACACGACAGATATTTTGTGAAAAAGGTAGCCACACAGCTGCTTGTGTTCGAGGATGGCACGACAAATCTCTATCAGTTTGGCTATGAGCAGTATCAGGAAAAGCTCGACAGGGAGGCTTCGGAGAGCAAAAATGTATACAGAGGCAATGCGATATTTGGCGGCGCGATAAGCCAGAACGGCAGCAGTCAGACCGGCAGCAGTCAGACAGGCAGTGATGCAAACCGGAGCACGTCACAAACCGCTGCAGCAGGTAATGTGGGCGAAAGCACCAATGCAAATAGCGCAGCCCAGGCAGGCGGCATGGCTGTCTCATCAACCGGCAAGGCATATTACAACCCGGGCAAGGAGCGCTCAAAGGTGCAGAAAAAGGTCAAAAAGGCCGAGGAGGACCTGGCGGTCAAGGAAGCAAAGCTCGATGAGCTCAAGGCCGAGCTTATGAAGCCGGAGTATCAGTCAAGCTACTCAAAGCTCACGGAAATCCAGAATGAGATAGACGCTCTCGAGGAAGAAATCCTTATTGATATGGAGGCGTGGGAGGAGCTTTCCTCTCAGCTTGAGGCGCTGGGATAGGTTAGATGCGCTGTGGTAGCTTAGAAACGTTGTGATAGCTTAGAAACGTTGTGATAGCTTAGATGTGCTGTTGTAGTTGAGAAATGTTGCGATAGTGTATAAAAAATCACTCGACTTGATTTTTTTTATTCTAATGAAATCCCTAATCATAACGAAATCAAGCGATTTCGCGAAAAACCGTAAATAAACCCTTGATTATTTATATAAATTGCATAAAAATGATTGATGAAAAAGAAATTTATGGTATAATATTTACATGATACAGACAACGTATCAAATAAACGATAAAGGGGTTGGACATCATGAGAATAACAATTTCAGGAAAAAACATCGAATTAACAGAGGGGCTTAAGCAGGCAGTAGAGGAGAAGCTGTCAAAGCTGGAGAAGTTTTTTAAACCGGACACAGACGTATACGTTACACTCAGCGTAGAAAAGGATAGACAGAAAATCGAGGTTACTATCCCGGCAAAGGGACATGTTATCCGTTCAGAGCAGGTCAGCAACGATATGTACGTATCAATTGACCTAGTAGAGGAAGTAATCGAGAGACAGCTTCGCAAATACAGAACCAAGATTTCAGCAAAGAAGTATGCACCGGCGATATTCCAGGATGATTTCGTGGAGGCAGACGATGCAGAGGACGAGGAAATCAAGATTGTCCGTACAAAGAGATTTGGTATGAAGCCTATGTATCCTGAGGATGCATGCATCCAGATGGAGCTCTCAGGCCACGATTTCTTCGTATTCAGAAATGCAGAGAATGACGAAGTAAATGTAGTCTACAAGAGAAAAGGACATACATACGGACTTATCGAACCGGAATGTTAGACTCTTGTTTTTCATCATAATTTAACCTTTCTTTCATCTAAAACCGGCAGCTGTTGGCTGCCGGTTTTTTATATTAACCATTTATATAAATTTTAAAAAAATGAAATAATTAGAACAAAAACCTCAAAATATAGTACAAATTTATCATTACAAAAATTCTGATATAAAAAGAGCAATATTAAACAAAAACCAACTAAATTAAACCTAAAACCATGTTGTATTTTGTCGAAAACTGCTAATCACCTATCAAAATTAAAAATTCTAATAGAAATCTTCAAAATACAAGCGCGTAACGCGCCTAGAATATTGATATATTATATGGAAAAATGAATCCACCAACAAAAACAAAGAGGGAAATTTCGCAAAGACGACAAAATTTCAAAAGAAAGACAAAAAAAGAAGTTCTACGAAAAATAAAGTCGATGGAGGGATGAAATATTTGGGAAGAATTTATTATGAACAGAAAGGACTTATTAACCTCGATGATATCGTAGATATATTTATTGAGGTGGGAAATATACACAATTACCTGGAAAATGCAGCCTTGCGGATTTTGCTTTTTGGCAATCCTGAGCTGAATTTTTATCAGTGCCGATTATTAGTATTGAAGTACGGAGAATCACTTTCACAGGATGATTTGCACGGGCGGATGGTATTTATGAGAATGATACAGCTGCTGGAAGCCAACACAGTTTAAAATAAAATGAGAATTTCTTTTTTGACCGGGCAACCGGTCTTTCTTTTTTGCACAAATGGTGTTATAATTTTGGAAAAATTATGTTGATTACTCATAGCTTTAAAAAAGAAGTATTGCATTGTGTTTAATTAAACCAAAGCATGATAATTCAATCAAAGAAAAGAGGACAAAAATGAACATCGTAGTACTTGCCGGAGGGCTCAGCACAGAGAGAGATGTTTCCTTCAAGACAGGAAGCATGGTAGCTAAGGCGCTCAAAGAGAACGGCCACAAAGTTATATTATTGGATGTATTTATGGGATATAGTGACAGGGAGGAGGACCTGACAGGTATATTTGACCGCGCGGACGAGATAAGCGTGCAGGTCAGCGATATTCCGACAGAGGCACCTGACCTCGCAAAGGTAAAGGCTTCCAGAAAGGACCAGTCACCTTGCTTCTTCGGACCAAATGTCATCAAAATGTGTCAGATGGCTGACATTGTTTTCATGGCTCTCCACGGAGAAAACGGAGAGAACGGAAAGATACAGGCAGCATTTGACCTCTTCGGTGTCAAATATACAGGCAGCGATTATTTAAGCTCAGCCATCGCCATGAACAAGGAGACGTCAAAGCAGTTCTTCCTTGCAAACGGTATACCTACTCCAAAGGGTATTTCCATGACCAGAGCGACCAGACAGGACGATATCACAAAGCTTGACCTGACACTGCCATGCGTGGTAAAGCCATGCTGCGGTGGTTCAAGCATCGGTGTCACCATCGTTAAGGATGCGGCAGAGTTCAAGGCGGCACTTGACGATGCCTTCAAGTGGGAAAATGAGCTGGTTATCGAGGAATTTGTACAGGGCAGGGAGTTCTCTGTCGGCGTTATCGAGGGCAAGGCTCTTCCTATTATAGAGATTGCACCGAAGGAGGGCTTCTACGATTATAAGAATAAATACAAGGCGGGCAGTACAGTAGAGACATGTCCGGCCGAGCTTCCTGAGCAGGTGACAAAGGATATGCAGCACTATGCCGAGGAGGTTGCGCGTGTTATCGGGCTTGACACATATTCACGCTCAGACTTTTTGCTCAATGACAAAAATGAGATGTTCTGCCTCGAGGCAAACACACTGCCGGGCATGACTCCGACCAGTCTTCTGCCACAGGAGGCAGCGGTTATCGGTATGAGCTTTAATCAGCTCTGTGAGCATCTGATTGACATATCTTTGAAAAAATATGAGGTGTAGCATGTCTGATAAGTACATGAAGAATCTTACATTTGCAAATATCGCAAAGGCCTGCGATGGCACATACATAGGCGATGAGACACAGCTTGATACGACAATCACCGGCGCCGTCATAGACAGCAGACAGGTGAAAGAGGGCTATCTTTTTATCCCGATAAAGGGAGAAAGGGTGGACGGACACAAATTCATTCCTACTGTGTTTGAGCAGGGGGCGGCAATTGTGCTCTCTGAGCATGAGCTGACGGATCCGGCAGGTCCATATGTGCTTGTTGAATCAACCACCGATGCCATGAAAAAGCTCGCGGCATTTTACAGAAAAAGCCTTGATATCAAGGTGGTGGGTATTACCGGAAGTGTCGGCAAGACCAGCACCAAGGAAATGATATCGTCAGTCCTTGAGCAGAAATACAGCGTCCACAAGACCGCAGGCAATTTCAACAACGAGATAGGCCTGCCACTCACCATTTTCGGAATCAGGGAAAGCCATCAGGTAGCGGTGCTTGAGATGGGCATATCTGATTTTGGCGAGATGCACAGACTTTCTACCATGTCTTGCCCGGATGTCATGGTCATCACCAATATCGGCTACTGCCATCTGGAGTTTTTGGGCGACAGGGATGGTGTGCTTAAAGCAAAGACGGAGTGCTTTGAGCATATGATGCCGGATGCGGTCGCAGTGCTGAATGCAGATGACGACAAGCTGGCCACAGTGCAGACGGTAAATGGAAAGCTTGCCATATACTATGGCAAGGAATCGGCTTCGGACGTTCATAAATCAGTATATACCACAAATATTGAAAACCTGGGCTTTGACGGTATGAAGGCTCATTTTGTCACTCCGGAGGGTGAGTTCGATGCACACATCCACATCCCGGGTGAGCACAATGTATACAATGCCATGGCGGCAGCGGCTGTCGGATTGCAGCTTGGTCTCACAATAGCTGAGATTAAATCAGGAATCGAGAAAGCAGAGACAATCGCAGGGCGTACCAATTTCATCAAAACGCACGGCATGACAGTGATAGATGACTGCTATAATGCAAACCCTGTATCCATGAAATCCTCTATCGAGGTGCTTTCACATGCAAAGGGCAGGACAATAGCAGTGCTAGGCGACATGGGTGAGCTTGGAAGCGATGAGAAAAAGCTGCACCATGAGGTAGGCGAAGCAGTTGGAGAGAATCATATCCATACACTTTTTGCCGCAGGAGAGCTTGCAAAGGAATATGCAGCCGGAGCCGCAGAGAAATCGTCCGATGTAGACATCCACTATTTCGAGGATAGGGAGACTATGACACAGGAGCTTCTTTCATATGTGAAGGAGGGCGACACCATACTGGTGAAGGCATCACACTTCATGGAGTTTCCGAAGGTAGTCGAGGCTCTGAGTGAGTAAAATTAGGTAAAATCAATCGGGTAGAAATTAATTCGATATTTAATAATTGCAAGGAATGGATATTCTCCAAGCCTCATAATATTATAAAAGAAAGAGAGAAAAATAATGGCACAGAATCCAATCGTAACAATCACAATGGAAAATGGCGATGTAATCAAGGCGGAGCTTTATCCGGAAATCGCACCAAACACAGTAAACAACTTTATCAGCTTAATCAATCATAACTTCTATGACGGAGTATGCTTCCACCGTGTAATCAAGGGCTTCATGCTCCAGGGCGGAGATCCTGACGGAAACGGCACAGGCGGCCCTGGCTATGAAATCAAGGGTGAGTTCACACACAACGGTTTCAAAAATGACTTAAAGCACACAGCCGGTGTACTTTCAATGGCACGTACCATGATACCTGACTCAGCAGGCAGCCAGTTCTTCATCATGCATCAGGATGCACCACATCTCGACGGCGAGTATGCGGCATTCGGCAAAGTAATCGAGGGCATGGATGTGGTAAACAAGATCGCTGAGGTGCGCACAGACTACATGGACAAACCACTTGAGGCTCAGGTCATGAAGACAGTTACAGTTGAGACCTTCGGAGTGGACTATCCGGAGCCGGAGACAGTTTAATGATAATAATTATTGATGAGGCAAGCGCAAAACTTGCCTCTTTTTACTATCATGACGAGATATTAAAGCTGCAGTGGAAGCGCGCAGCCAATATGTCATTTGCGTCAGACGAGTTGCATGATGAATTTCAGGAAAAACTGCAAGAAAAACTACCTGATGAGCTGCGGGAAAAACTGTATGTTGCGCTACCGGCAAATGAATCAATTAATGACTTCCCAAAAACAACGATACAAGAATATGCAGATAACACCGCGAAAGCTAATACGAGAAATCTAAGAATACCGAAAGCTCCCGCCAACTACATCTGGATAGTATCAAACAGGCAGCAGAAGCAAATAGCTGACTCACTCGGCATAGCATCAGTAGGAGAACCGCAGTGTGGTACGCGCTATGCAGTGGAGAGCCTTGCAGAATTAGATATTGAGTATCTGGAGCGGGTGCGCAGGCGATATAATCACATCCCGTGGCACATCGGCGAGACAGACAGGTGTCTGATACGTGAGCTGTCCCTGTCAGACCTTCCTGCGCTCTATGAGCTCTATGACAAGCCCGGCATGACAGACTTTGTGGAACCGCTTTACGACTACGAGACAGAGCTTGAATACCAGAAGGCATATATAGAGAACATGTATGGCTTTTACGAGTATGGCATGTGGCTTGTATTTTCCAGAGAAACAGGGAAGCTGATAGGACGGGCAGGGCTTGAGCATGATGAACTGGGCTATATGATAGCGCCGGAATTTCAGAACCAAGGCTATGCCACGGAGGTGTGCCGCTTCATCATAGACTATGCGCGCAAAAACACAGACTTTGAAGAGCTTTACTGCCGGATAGATGAGAGAAATACGGCATCGGTTCGCCTTGCCAAAAAGCTTGGATTTACAAATAGCGGGAATGTGGATGATGATATAAACGCTTCTATATATAGAAAAAATATAAAAAACAATGAAAAACATTGAAAAATATACAATTAGGCAATAAAATATAAACATAGTTTAACGATTTGGAGGACGAAAAAATGAAGAAATATGCATACGGAGTAGATATAGGTGGAACAACTGTAAAGATAGGCTTTTTCGAGACCACAGGAAAGCTTGTCGATACATGGGAGATTCCTACACGCACAGAGAATTCCGGCGAGCTCATTCTGCCTGATATCGCAGCATCCATCAAGGAGAATAACGAGAAGCACGGCATCGAGATGGGTGACATCGAGGGTGTAGGCATGGGAGTGCCGGGACCTATAAAGGATGACGGAACAGTATTGAAGTGTGTCAACCTCGGCTGGGGCGTGTTCAACGTGGCACAGTCACTCTCAGTACTGTGCGGCGGCATCAAGGTAAAGGCCGGAAACGATGCCAACGTAGCTGCACTCGGTGAGATGTGGCAGGGTGGCGGAAAGGGTCATCAGGATGTAGTCATGATCACACTCGGCACAGGTGTAGGCGGAGGAATCATCCGCGATGGCAGAATCGTAGCCGGAGTAAACGGAGCAGGCGGAGAGATAGGACATATGCCTATGGTAGATGATGAGTCAGAGTGCTGTGGCTGCGGCAAGAAGGGCTGCTTAGAGCAGTATGCATCAGCAAACGGACTCGTAAGAGTAGCAGAGAGATACATTGCAGCACACAGGGATGTGGCAACAAAGCTTGATTTAAATGCAGGCTTCACAGCCAAGGATGTATGCGATGCGGCAAAGGCAGGAGATGCAGCGGGCATTGCAGCAGTAGAGCAGTCTATGAAGCTTCTCGGCAAGGCAATGGCAGCAGTAGCATGCGTTATGGACCCTGAGGTATTTGTTGTCGGCGGTGGCCTTTCAAAGGCAGGCAGCATCATCATCGATACAGCAGCAAAGTACTATAAAGAGTATGCTTTCCATGCAAGCCGTGAGACAGAGATCAAGCTTGCCACACTCGGCAACTCAGCCGGCATGTATGGCGGAGTAAAGATGGTTATCGGCTAACAACATGAGATTGCAATTTTTAAAGAAATAAAATATAATGGCTACTAAAGATACACTACAATCGAGGTGAGACTATTGGCAGATTACTCAACAGAAGAATTAGAAAAAATAGCGGACAAATTTCGCTCAGATACCAGCGGTATAAGGGGAACAAAGGATTTTACGAGCCCAGAGGAGCTTTACGATGAGCTGAAAAAGGAAATCAAAAAGTACCATCCGTCGGATGACACGAGCCTTGTGGACAAAGCCTACAGGGTAGCTTATGATGCTCATAAGGGTCAGGCGCGTAAGTCAGGAGAGCCTTATATCATACATCCGCTTTGTGTTGCCATAATACTCGCCGAGCTCGAGCTGGATAAGGAAACCATTGCAGCAGGACTGCTCCATGATGTGCTGGAGGATACCATCATGACCATGGATGAGATGCGTGCAGAGTTTGGAGACGATGTCGCACATCTGGTGGATGGTGTCACGAAGTTGAAGCACCTGCACCTGACAGACAGCACCAAGGATCCGAAGGACAAGAATGCGGACAGGCTTGAGATGCAGGCTGAGAATCTGCGCAAGATGTTTCTCGCCATGGCGAAGGATATCAGGGTCATCCTCATAAAGCTGGCAGACAGACTGCACAATATGCGTACACTCAAGTACCAGTCCAAGGAGGCACAGCAGCGTATCGCCAGAGAGACACAGGATATCTACTGTCCTATCGCGCAGCGACTTGGTATCAGCAAGATAAAGATAGAGCTCGAGGACCTTTGTATGAAGTACCTCTATCCGGATGCCTACTACGATCTGGTAGAGAAGGTAGCCCTCAGAAAGACAGAGCGCGACACTTACATCCAGGGCCTGGTAAACGATGTCAAGAAGTATGTTACAGATGCCGGTATCAAGGCTGAGATATACGGCAGGGCAAAGCATTTCTTCAGTATATATAAGAAGATGGTCAATCAGGACAAGACTATAGACCAGATATATGACCTCTTTGCCATCAGAATTCTGGTGGATACCATACCGGACTGCTACGCAGTGCTTGGTATCATACATGAGAAGTATAAGCCTATACCGGGCCGTTTCAAGGACTATATCGCCATGCCGAAGCAGAACATGTACCAGTCGCTTCACACGACGCTCATAGGCCCAAGCGGACAGCCGTTTGAGATACAGATACGTACCTATGAGATGCATCGTACAGCTGAGTACGGTATCGCAGCGCACTGGAAGTACAAGGAAGCAAACAACGGCAATGCCACTACCACCACTGTCACAGAGGAGGAGAAGCTCAGCTGGCTGCGCCAGATACTCGAGTGGCAGCAGGACATGTCGGATAATAAGGAGTTTATGACTTTATTAAAGAGTGATTTAAATTTATTCTCCGACAATGTATTTGCATTCACACCGTCCGGCGATGTAAAGAACCTGCCAAAGGGCTCCACACCTATAGACTTTGCCTACAGCATACACTCTGCGGTCGGCAACAAGATGGTCGGTGCCAAGGTAAACGGCAAGCTGGTGCCGATAGACTATGTCATCAAAAACGGTGACCAGATAGAGATAATCACCTCACAGAACTCCAAGGGACCAAGCCGTGACTGGCTCAAGGTCGTAAAGAGCACACAGGCCAAGAACAAGATCAACCAGTGGTTCAGAAGTGAGCTCAAGGAGGAGAATATACAGCACGGCAAGGATCTGATAGCAGCCTATGCCAAGGCAAAGGGTATCAACTTTGCTGAGATAAACAAGCCTGAGTATCAGGAGAAAATACGCCGCAAATACGGCTTTCACGACTGGAACTCATGCCTTGCAACTGTCGGCCACGGCGGACTTAAGGAGAGCCAGATAGTCAACAGGATGTACGACGAGTACAAGAAGGATCATGTGGTGCCGGTGACAGATGCAGATGTGCTTGGCAGCATCGCAGAAAAGCAGCAGGCGGCAGCAGGCACACAGCCCGAGCACAAGTCAAAGAGCGGTATTGTGGTACACGGACTCTATGACGTGGCTGTGCACTTCTCGAAGTGCTGCAATCCTGTTCCGGGAGATGAAATCGTGGGCTTTGTCACAAGAGGCCGAGGTATCTCCATCCACAGGACAGACTGTGTGAATATCATCAATCTGTCCAAGATAGAAAAGGACAGGCTCATAGAAGCAGAGTGGCAGGATACAGCCCTCATGGACAACGGTGCCGAGTATCAGGCAGACTTAAAGATATTCTGTCATGACAGGCCGGGACTGCTCGTAGATATCACAAAGATATTTACCGAGAAGGAAATCAATATCAGTGGTATACAGTCCAAGACCAGCAAGCAGGGTATCGCTACAATCGAGGTATTTTTTAATATCAAAGGCAGGGACCAGATAAAGGTTCTCGTGGAGAAGCTCAGACAGATAGAAAGTGTAATAGACGTAGAGAGGACCACCGGCTAAATCCCGGTGGTTCTTGCGTGAAGCATAACATATAACAGACAAGGAGTACACTCATATGGTAAATATGAAGATAGACCACTTCGTAGTGGGACCGGTGCAGACCAACTGCTATTTTGTCACCAATATAAAGACAAAGGAAATGATAATAATAGACCCGGGCGCGTGTGCTAATCAGCTCGCCAAAAAGGTGGACGAGTCAGGCGCAAAGCCTGTAGCAATACTGCTCACACACGGACACTTTGACCATGCCACTGATGCAAAGCCGCTCGCAGACCGCTACGGCATCAAGATATATATCCATGAGGCAGACAAAGCCACACTTGATGACCCGCAGCTTAATGTCAGCTACATGATGGGCCAGTCAAAGACCTTTTATGCAGATGTATTTTTGAAGGATAAGCAGGAGCTTGACATCGCAGGCTTTCATATAGTAGTGCTTCACACACCGGGGCATACACCGGGCGGCTGCTGCTATTATTTCCCGTATGAGGACGTGATCTTTACAGGAGACTCACTGTTTTGCGGCTCAATCGGACGTACGGATTTCAAGGGCGGCAGCATGTCAGACCTCGTGCGCACAGTGAAGGAAAAAATCATGACACTGCCTGAGCATACAGAGGTGTACCCGGGCCACAACGACACAACAACCATAGAAAACGAGAGGATGTATAACCCTTACTTATGATAGTAGTAGTATTTAATAAACCGGATTTTGAATATGATGTGCACTCACTGCTCAAGGAGTTCTTCCCTCAGGAGGATGTGCAGATGTACTATAGCTGCTCACCTGATGAGGTGGAGGGGAAAAACTTAGCCTGCACACACCACGAGATGACAGACGATGGCGTAAAAGAATTTGCGGATGCCTCACAGGTATTTAAGATAGACTATGTGGGCGATGAAATTGCAGTGGAGTGGACGTTGAATAGAGCCGGTGGAAATAATTCCATGACAGGTGAGATGCAGCAGGATGACGAAAATGATATTAAAACAGCCGGAGAAAGTATCTGCACAAAAATATCCGTGGACGGCACAGACCGCAAGGAAACCAAAAACCGCCTCAAGCTCGCTCTTTATTCCATGATAGAAAAGGGCACAGGAAAAAGCCTTCCGTGGGGCACACTCTCAGGCATCAGACCGACCAAGATAGCCATGAAATGCATAGAGGACGGCATGAGCGATAAGGAAACCTATGACTATCTGAAGGAAACCTATCTTGCAAGCGATGAGAAAATCGACCTTTCAATAGGCATAGCAAAGCGCGAGAAGGCACTGCTTGACAAAGTGGACTATGACAACGGCTACAGCCTGTACATAGGTATACCATTCTGCCCAAGCACCTGTGCATACTGTTCGTTTACATCATATCCACTGGGTGTGTGGAAAAACCGCGTGGATGATTATCTCGACGCACTCGAGAAGGAGATAGACTACACGGCACAGAAATTCTACCACAAGAAGCTAAACTCCATCTACATAGGAGGCGGCACACCGACCACACTAAGCCCTGCGCAACTTGACAGGCTTATCAGAAAAATCAAATGCAGCTTTGATTTAAAGGACTGTCTGGAATTTACAGTGGAGGCAGGCAGACCGGACTCCATCACGAAAGAAAAGCTTATGGCACTAAAGAAAAACGGCATCAGCCGTATATCGGTCAATCCACAGACCATGAAGCAGCAGACACTGGATATAATAGGAAGACACCACACGGTAGACGATACGATAAATAGCTTCAAGCTAGCGCGTGAGCTGGGCTTTGACAACATAAACATGGACCTCATCATGGGACTTCCCGAGGAGACACTCGATGATGTAAGGCACACAATGGAGCTTGTAAAGGAGCTGGCGCCTGATAATGTCACTATCCACTCACTCGCAGTAAAGCGAGCTGCAAGACTCACAATCTTCAAGAACCGCTACAGCGATATGCAGATGATCAACACTCAGGAGCATATGGATCTCTGCGCAGCCTACTGTAAGCAGATGGGGCTTGAGCCATACTATCTCTACAGACAGAAGGGCATGGCAGGCAACATGGAAAATGTGGGCTATGCAGCAAAGGGCAAGGCCGGCGTATACAACATACTGATTATGGAGGAAAAGCAGACCATCGTGGCGTGCGGAGCCGGAGCAAGCACCAAACGCGTCTGGCCTATACCAAATCCCGATGGCACACACCGCATCGACAGATGCGAGAATGTCAAGGATGTAGGGCAGTATATCGCAAGGATTGATGAGATGATAGAGAGAAAGCAGAGGCTGTTTGAGAAGTAAATATTTCCTGAAAAGTGTATAAAAAATGATGTTTACATCATTTATACATCAAAAATTTCTGTAGTGTTACGGAAAGGTTGCTGTGATAATAAAAAAATGATATAGTTAATATAAAATGAGGAAGGGCTAAAGGTAGCGGATAAAATGTGTGAGTTCAAAATTCAAGAGTTAGGCCTTAGAAATTATAGAGGATTTGATAATAAAAAATTTGTGCTCAATCCAAGAATGAATGTTTTTGCTGGGAAAAATGGTTCTGGTAAGACTTCCGTATTGGAGGCTGCTAATGTGATGCTGGGAGCTTATCTTGCAGCTTACAAGACTTATGTACCTTCACGGTTTGTATATAATATAAAGTCAACCGATGCAAGAAGAAAAACGTTGATTTCAGATGATAGCATGATTTTGACGACAGGATCAATTGCACAGTATCCGTGTGAAGTAAGTTGCAAGGCGCAGTGGGGCGGAAATAATACAGAGAACAATATTGAATTTAGACGAGTTATTTTAAAAGAAGATGCAAGAACTAAATTTGGTGGTTCTAATCCGATGCAGCCAGCTGTAATTGAATGGGAAAATAAAATATCTAATGCGAATCACTCGGATAGTAAAGTGGTTCTTCCATTAGTGCTTTATTTGAGTACAGCACGCCTTTTTAAAGATGGAAATAAGAAAACAAATATAAAAGGTGTATTTAGTAGGACTGACGCATATAATCATTGTTTGGATTCGCAACATGGACTTGAAATTGCATTTCGTTATATTGATACTCTTAAAGCTGTTTCACTAGAAGAAAATGGGGGAAAATTATTTCCTGCATATGAGGCAATTTTAAAGGCTGTTAATGATGCATTTTGTGATGAATTGAAGCCGGGAGAAGAAATTATATCTTCGACCAAATATGAGGATGATATTATTGCATTAAAAACAGCAGATGGAACAATCCTTCCGTTTCAGCTGTTGAGTGATGGTTATAGAAATGTAATAAAGATGGTACTTGATATAGCTACGCGAATGTGCATATTGAATCCTTATCTAAAGGGTGATGCACTCAAAATGACACCTGGAATTGTTATAATAGATGAAATTGATTTGAGTTTGCATCCTACATGGCAGAAACGTATTATAGGAATTCTGAAAGAACAATTTCCTAGAATACAGTTTATATGTGCTACGCATTCTCCTTTTATTATTCAATCTTTGGATGAGGGAGAGCTTATTACTTTGGATCAGCCATTAGATAGTGAGTATTCCGGAGAAGGATTGGAAGATATAGCTGAAGATGTTATGGGCGTAGAATTGCCTCAATATAGTGAGAGAAAACGAAAGATATACGAAGCAGCCTCAAAATATTATACAGCCTTGAAAGAGGCCAAGACTCAAGACGATATAGCTAGGCTTGGCAAAGAATTGGCTGATTTAGAGGCGGAATATAGTGATAATCCTGCTTATATGGCGTGGGTTCATCAAAAATATACTGAACAGGCATGGAAAGTGAAGAAAAATGAGACCAGTAGATAAAGGTGAATCACCATATAATACAATAAAAAAATATCAGGATGCACTGCCCTATTTAGGTGAAAAGATAGGTTATTATTGTTCATATTGTGAATTTCCAATTAAGCATGTACCGGAGGTTGAACATGTTGTATCAAAATCAAAGGGCGGAGATATAACGGATTGGAAGAACTTGCTGTTGGGATGTAAATATTGTAATGCTAGAAAATCAGCTAACACAACTCCTGAAAATGATGATGATTTTTTATGGCCTGATGTGAATAATACAGCAATTGCTTACTTATATGAAAATGGTTATCCAAAGGTAAATGAGCAGCTTTTAATGGAATTAGATCCGACAGGTGAGTTAAAAGAAAAGGCAACCAATACGTATGAGCTAGTAAAACTTGGTAATGTTCCTGATTTGAGTAAAGGGGATAAAGATAGGCGGCTTATAGAAAGAAATACTGCTTATTATAAAGCAAAGGAGTCATTGGACGGATGGCTACATATGAAAGATGCGCCAGATAGCTATAGAGAAGATTTAAAAAAACAAATTATTATGACTGCTTTGGGAGATGGCTTTTATTCTGTTTGGATGACAGTCTTTGCAAATGAGCCACAAATATTATTAGCTTTAATTGATGGTTTTGCGGGAACAAATAAGAATTGTTATGATGAAGAGGGGAATGTTAAAAAGAATATTTCAGTTTAGAAAATTTAGCAGACAGAGTGTAAAAGTGTATAATCATGTAGAGAGGGAGAAGAAAAATTTAGAAATAGTGTCAAAAATTATAAAGAAAACCTAATATTCATTGACAAAGAATTAAAAATGGGTGAAAATATATTATTGAAAAACCTGATTAGATACAGAAAAAGATACAAATAACCGAATAAAACATACAAAAAACAAAACAGGCTAAAAATATTCGGGGGGGTACAAAGGTACCTCCCCTAGAACAGGTATAAAGGAAAATAAAAGATACCACAAGGAGAATTTGGAAAGAATGTACAGAAAGAAAGGCAGAGGATGGACAAAGCATATAGACTTTATGCTTATAGATATCGCATGCATTGTTATAGCATTTTTAATTTCATATGTGATACGCTTCGGCTTTAATAACCCATATATGGACAAGGACTACCGTATACTGGGGGTAGCATTTCTTCTGATAGATTTCTTTGTGGAGATAATGGCAGATTCATTCAAGAATGTCCTAAAACGCGGATATCTGGATGAATTCATATCGACCTGCAAGCACGCAGTGCTTGTATTTCTGGTGACAGCGCTATTTCTGTTCACTACACAGATGGCTGATATATACTCGCGATTATCATTTTATATCATGTTTCCAATCTATGTGACAATATCATATGTAGCAAGAATTGCACTCAAGAGCTTCCTTAAGAAAAAGGGCTTCGGAACATCTAAGAAATCACTGCTTGTCATAGCACCGGATGCCATGCTTCGTGATACACTGCGCACAGTGGAGAAAAGCTGTATAGGCTATACAAAGATAGTAGCAGCTTCACTGGATACAGATATGAAGGGTGAGACTATATGCGGCATACCGATTGTTGCAAACCACGATGGCATAGTGGACTATGCGTGTGATGAGTGGGTGGATGAGGTACTCATCCCGCCGTGCAGTGAGGATGAATATCCGGAGAAGATGGCAGATATATTCCTTGAGATGGGAATAGCTGTGCATACAGGCATAGCAAAAAACGGAACAGCCCAGGGTGGCTATAAGCAGATAGAAAAGATAGGCGACTATACCGTAGTCACATCAAGCGTGAACTATGCAAATACCAGCGCACTTCTGGTAAAGAGGGGCATGGATATAGTCGGAGGTCTGGTTGGTTGTCTGTTCACACTTATCATCATGATATTTGTGGGACCGGCGATATACATAGCATCGCCGGGACCGATATTCTTCTCACAGGAGAGAATCGGCAGAAACGGCAGAAAGTTCAAGATGCATAAATTCCGCAGCATGTATATGGATGCCGAGGAGCGAAAGAAAGAACTTATGGCACAGAATAAAGTGGGCGACGGAATGATGTTCAAGATGGACTTTGATCCTAGAATCATAGGCAATAAGGTGCTGCCAAACGGAAAGAAGAAAACCGGAATTGGACAGTTTATCAGGAAAACAAGCCTGGATGAATTTCCACAATTCTTCAACATACTAGTGGGAGATATGAGCCTGGTAGGCACCAGACCGCCGACACTGGATGAGTGGGAAAAGTATGAACCACATCACAGAGCCAGAATGTCATTCAGACCCGGACTGACCGGACTATGGCAGGTGAGTGGAAGGAGCAATATCACGGACTTTGAGGAAGTGGTGAAGCTGGATACCCAGTATATTGGGGAGTGGAGTGTTAAGGGTGATATAAGTATTCTCTTTAAAACAGTTATGGGCGTACTAAAAAACGATGGAGCAGTTTAAAAGACGTGAACAGACGAAAGAGTAAGCATAAAGAAAAACTTAATATTGCTATGTTTGGGCAAAAAAGGATTCCGTCAAGAGAAGGCGGAGTTGAGATAGTAGTTGAAGAACTTTGCACAAGAATGGTTGCACTGGGACATAATGTGACTTGCTACAACAGAGGTGGTCATCATGTGAGTGGTTCTGAGTATGATTCAAAACGACTTAAAGAATATAAAGGAATTAGGCTTAAAACAGTCCCAACAATAGAGAAAAAAGGTCTTGCAGCTGTATCATCATCATTTTTTGCAGCATTATGTTGTGCTTTTGGTCGGTATGACATTGTTCATATTCATGCTGAGGGACCGGCATTTTTTGCTTGGCTACCAAAAATGTTTGGTAAAAAAGTAATTGTTACAATACATGGATTGGACTGGCAGCGTGAAAAATGGAAAAGTGGATTTGGTTCAAAGTTCATTCATCAGGGAGAAAAAAATGCCGTAAAGTATGCTGATGAAATTATTGTGCTTAGTAAGGGTGTACAGGATTATTTTGAAAAAACATATGGTAGAAAAACTGTATTTATTCCAAACGGTGTAAGTAATCATATAGATAGAGAACCACAGATTATTAAAAATAAATTTGGATTAGATAAAGATAAATATATTTTGTTCCTTGGACGATTAGTTCCAGAAAAAGGAATCAAGTATTTAATAGAAGCATTTAAACAGGTTGATACAGATAAAAAATTGGTTATTGCTGGTGGCAGTTCGGATACAAGTGAATTTGAAAATGAAATGAAAGAACTAGCTAAAGAAGATAAACGAATCTTATTTACTGGATTTGTTCAAGGGCAAGAGTTAGAAGAGTTGTATAGCAACGCATATGTGTATGTACTCCCATCTGACTTAGAGGGAATGCCTTTAAGTTTGTTGGAGGCAATGAGCTACGGAAATTGTTGCCTGGTATCGGATATACCGGAATGTGTTGATGTGGTTGAAGATAAAGCACTTATATTTCAAAAATCAGATGTAAATAGCTTATATACAAAGCTCGTTGATATATGTTGTAACTCTTCAAAGGTGCATTCATTTAAATGTACAGCAGAGGAATTTGTATGTAATAAATATAGCTGGAATAAAATTGTAAAAGATACTTGCTGCTTATACAGATAAAATAAAAAAGGTTGGAAATAAAATGTCAGAAAAAAAATTAAATGGAACAGTCATAGTAACTTATAGATGTAATGCTCGCTGTAGCATGTGCAATAGATATAAAGCACCTTCAAAACCGGATGAGGAAATTAGCATTGAAACTATAAAAAAACTTCCTAAGATGTATTTTACAAACATTACAGGGGGCGAACCTTTCATAAGAACTGATTTGAAGGATATTGTAAGAGAATTATATAAGAAAAGTGATCGAATAGTTATATCTACTAATGGATTTTTTACAGATCGAATTGTGGATTTAGCAAAAGAATTTCCTCAAATTGGTATAAGAATATCTATTGAAGGACTTGAAAAAACAAATAATGAGATTCGTGGCTTGGAAAATGGATTTCAGAGAGGATATAGTACGTTAAAGAAATTACGTGAAATGGGAATGAAGGATGTAGGCTTTGGAATGACTGTCCAGGATAAAAATGCTCTGGATCTTGTCCCTTTATATGAGCTTTCTAATGAAATGGGAATGGAGTTTGCTACGGCGAGTCTACATAATAGTTTTTATTTTGTTGAGGCAAAAAATATTATAAATGATCGTCCGATGGTTGCAAAGAATTTTGAAAATCTTGTGAATGAACTGTTGAAGAGTAAGAGTCCGAAGAAATGGTTTAGGGCATATTTTAATCATGGACTTATTAATTATATATATGGACAGAAAAGATTATTGCCATGTGATATGAGTTTTGACACATTCTTTATTGATCCTTATGGAGATGTTATGCCATGTAATGGAACAAAAGATAAAGAGGTTATGGGAAATCTCAATAATCAATCATGGGATGAATTATGGAATAGTGTGGAAGCCGAGAATGTCAGAAAAAAAGTACGTTGTTGTGATAGAGATTGTTGGATGATAGGCTCAGTTTCTCCGGCTATGCACAAATATATTTGGAAACCGGCTTGGTGGGTATTTACGCATAAAGTAAAGAGTATTTTTGGTGGAAAGTATTCTATGTATGAAAATAAAATATGCAGAGAATATCGTGATGGTAAAGTGACAAAAGATGAATTGGATAAATGTAGTACGTGTGATAAAAACTGCATTGTCAATAATGGATTAAGTGAAGCTAGTAAGGCACAGTTGGTTGGAAAAACTGGTGAAGAAATAGTTGATGCAGATATAAAAGAGCAGATGAAGGAATAACATTATGAATAATTCTATTGTAGCTACAATTGTTATCTATAATAAAAGCATTGAAAATTCAATTACATGTAAAAATATTTTAAGTTTTAATGAAGATTTAATTGAAATTTTAATAGTTGATAATAGCACATCAAACTATGGTAATAAAGCATATTGTGAAAATAAAAACATTAAATATATATCAATGGGTGGAAATCAGGGATTATCAAAAGCATACAATGCTGCGATTGATTTATCTAAAGATAAAGATGTTATTATTTTGTTTGATGATGATACTGATGTTACAAAACAATATTTTGAACAGTTACAGATTGCTTTGGATTCTAATCCAGATGTTGATATATTTGCACCAATTATCTATGGTCAAGATGGTGTAATCTATTCACCAAACAGATACAATTTTATGAGGAGCCAATATATTCAGGAAATCAGTCAAGAAATTCCACAAGAAGAATTTAATGCTATTGCAAGTTGCCTGGCTATTCGAATGCGTGTGTTTCAAAATTATAGGTTTAATGAAAAACTATTTGTGGATCAGGTGGATCAGAATTTCTTCTATGATCAAAGGAAAAAGAATAAGAAATTTATGAAGTTAAATGTAGAAATAAAGCAAAATTTCTACCAAAGAGGTTTGAAGCTTTCGGCAGAATCAGGATGGAAGAGGCTAAGATTACGTATTATTGATATTATGAGACAAACTAGAATAATAGGTGGTATTAAAGTTAGATTTTTAGGCTTTTTAAAATGTTGCGGTTTAGGGTTGCAGATTGGTAAAAAGTGTAAATCATATTCTGTACCATTTAAATCATTAGTTTTAGCTATAAGACTTGTATTTGTCGATGAATAAGTAATAAGTAAAGTTTATGTATTGAATTTGTGTAAATTATAGGTGGAAAAATAGATTTGAGTTACTTTGCATTATATATATGTTAAGTCATAGGAGAAAAAATGGTAACAAAAATTAAAAAAAATGAAATATTATTTTATTTGTCCTATATAATATTGTACATTTCATTGTTTATTGGTGATGTTTATAATATCGGTGGTTTGGATATTCTAGCGAGATATTTACGTATTTGTTCATATATATTGATTGCTATTTCATGCTTTAATTTGAGGTTTGTGAAAAAAGAATTTCTCCAGATGATGGTTATTTTTATGATTACATTGCTTTATGCTATGAAAACAGAAGATTTATATTGGAGCATTTTGATTTTGCTTATTTACAATTCAAAAAAAATTAATATAGAGAGTGTTTATAGAATAAGTTTAAGAATAATAATAATTGGAATCATTAGTGTTTTATTTTTATGTTTGATTGGAATTTTGCCTGATATTTTAACTTCGCGTGATACGTTAGAGCAAATAGATTATAACAGACATTCATTGGGATTTTACCATAGTAATGTATTTCCATTGTTGATTTTTTATTTGGAAGTCTATTATATTTGCATTGTAAAAGAAAAAGTACGCGACAGTGTGATAGTGTTATTTATGATTTTCGCGGTGATTGTAAATGTTTTTTGCCGTTCAAGAAATGCAATTATTATATCATTGCTCTTATCTGTATTTGTTATCCTTGCAAAGAAAAAGGAAAATGGTGAGAATAAGCTATTATATCATGCAACGGTTTTAAGTATTCCAGTTATGTCGATTTTTTCATTTTCAATGATGTTTTTGTTATTAAGAGGAGGAATTTGGAATACAATTGATACTTTTTTTTCGGGAAGATTTAGACTTGCTATATTTAAGATGAGAAGAATTGGATTTCACTTTATAAATGTTATGAGTAATGAAAATTTTATAAATGATAATATTACTTATGCTAATGGACAAGATTTGAGTACAGTTGTTCTGGATAATGGTTATCTATATATAATATTAAGATATGGGATTTTAGTTTTATTTTTTTATTTTTTTATTGCGTATCTTTTGGCAAAAAAAAATAAAAGAAATATATGTATATTAGGAACTATAGTGATGGTTTTTATAGCAAACTTTGTCGATAACGATTTGGTCGATTACTCGTTCCTTCCGTTTATACTTTGGGCTTTTAATGATTTTGGGACTAATAATGTTATAAAAAATGTAAGAGTAAAATTTGAAAAAATAAAGGAAGATAAATGAAAACAGTAATAATAGTTATCTCAACATATAACGGTGCTAGACAAATAGAACGACAGTTAGATTCAATCTTTGCACAGATTGGAGTAGATGTTCGAGTTTTAGTGAGAGATGATTGCAGCAAAGATAATACAGTTGAAGTTGTGCAAAAATACGTACAAAGACATCCAAATAACAGAATTGAGATTATTAAAGGAGAAAACGTTGGTTATGCGAAAAGCTTTTGGCTCGGTCTTTCGATGTGTAATGATGCAGATTACTATGCGTTTGCAGATCAGGATGATGTTTGGAAACCTAATAAGTTGATTAAGTGTATTGATGCAATGCAGAATGAAAATAATGTTCCACAGTTGGCATATTGTAAAATGCAACGTAGTGATATAAAACTGAATCGGCTTGATGAACAGGTTGAAATTCTTAAACCTGAGCAATTAACAAAAAAGCTTACATTAATTAAAACATACAATTATGGTGCAGCAACAGTCATAAATAAGAGTGCAAAAGAATTGGTTTGTAGAGTTTGGCCAGAGGTTGATGACTTGCCTCATGATATGTGGATTGGAACGTTATGTTTTTGGTTTGGAAAAGTATATTATGTAGATGAAGAACTTTACTATTGGATTAGATATGATACCAGTGTTACTGGCGAGGGAACAAAAGAAACTGCGATTCAGTATAGATTGAAAAAAACGTTACAAAAGAAGTCATACCCTAACATTAGTACAGCAATGTTAGAGTTTTATAGTGATATTTTGAAGCCAAGTGATCAGGCATTTTTGAAAAAAGTAAGCGATTATAAAAATGTATTTAAAGATAAAATGTCTCTTTTGTTTGATCCGAGTTTCAAAAGGTTGACGGTCGCTGGAACAGTAGCATTAAAACTAGGTATCTTATTGAATTGGTATTAATGGAGGATAAAATGAAGCAGAAAGTATCAATTATTGTTCCTGTATACAATGTAGAAAAATATTTGAAACGATGTGTTGATTCACTTATTGAACAAAGTTATAAAAATCTAGAAATTATATTAGTAGATGATGGATCGAAAGATAATTCGTTTTCAATTTGCAAGGAGTATGAGTCAAAAGATTCTAGAGTCCGAATATTTCATAAAGAAAACGAAGGACTTGGATTAACACGAAACTATGGTATAGAAAAATCTACTGGTGAGTATATTACTTTTGTTGATTCGGATGACTATTTAACATTGGATGCAGTTGAAACAATGGTGGAAAAAGCGGCTGTAACAAATGCAGATGTAGTAGTAGCCAATATGTTTTACAAAGACAAAGAAATGAAAGTTATGATGGAAGAACGATTATATTATGGGGATGATATAAAAAATATTATAATCAATCATATGATGGGAGATTGTGGTAAAAAAAAGGATGCATTTTCATATACGGCAACTGCCAAATTATTTAAGAAAGAACTATTTATTAAAAATAATTTAAGGTTTCCATCTGAGAGAAAACTTATATGGGAAGATTTAGCATTTAGTGTGGATGTGTATCCAAGGTGTGAAAAGGTTTATATATTTCATAAAGCAATATACTATTATTGCTTTAACGAAGGGTCGTTGACACATACATACAAACCCAATAAGTTGAATCTTGTTATGGAATTATATCATTATATGGGGGAAAAAATTCAGATATTAAACTTGCCAATTGAGGCACAATATCGCTTAGATACTAATTTTATAGGACATATTCGTACTTGTATTAAACTTGAAGTATTTTATAAAGATAAAAATAGCTATAGAACGGCAATTCAAAATATAAGAAAAATTTGTTCTAGAAAAGATGTTCAAACGTTAATAAGAAGTTATCCTAAAGATTCTTTTAATACGTTACAATATATTTACAATTTTGCTATGGAACAGATGTGGATAAATGTAGTTTATTTTCTTACATGGCTTCAAAATAAAAAGAAAAAAATCGAGTAAACAATGGAGAATACAAGAAAAATATATTTCAAAGACAATAGAAAGTTTTTAAAGTACGCAATACTTAAAGAACATGAATGGTATTTATATCGCTTTCAAAAAAAATTGCGAGCAGAAGAAAAAGCAACAGATATTGTTTCAAGGTTTATTTATCGATTTAGTAAAAATATATTGGGGACAAAATTGGGTATTTATATCCCAGCAGGTGTTTTTGACGAAGGACTACATATTTGGCACTATGGTAATATTATTGTTAATGCAGAATCAAAAGTTGGTAAAAATTGTATGTTGCATGGTGATAACTGTATTGGAAATAATGGAAAAACAGAAGGATGCCCTATTATTGGAGATAACGTTGATATTGGAACGGGAGCGAAAATACTAGGTAATATTCAGATTGCAAATGGAGTCAAAATTGGTGCAGGTGCAGTTGTTGTAAAAAGTTGTCTGACAGAAAATGCTACTATTGTTGGAATTCCAGCTAAAGAGATTTATAGAAAATAATTGGAGAGTAGAAATGAGCAATACACCTAAAATTTCTGTAATTATGAGTGCATATAACGAGTCGTTTGATGAACTGAGTAGAAGTATTAACTCCATTATAAATCAAACATATCAGAATATTGAATTTATAATTGTTAGTGATAATCCGGAAAACAAAGATATAAAGACGGCAGTTCAAGTAGCAAATGACCAAAGAATAAAATTTATTGAAAATAAAGAAAATGTTGGACTGGTTCAAAGTTTAAACAGAGCAATTAGTGAGGCAACGGGAATCTTTATTGCACGAATGGATGCTGATGATGTTAGCAGAAAAACACGCTTAAAAGATGAACTACAATATATGCAGCAAAATAGTTTGGATATTGTAGGATCTTTTATTGAAATAATAGATGAGAAAGGTGTTGTTCAAAAGGAGATAATGCGTTTTCCGGTTACAACAGCTCATGTCAAGTTATTTATGCGATGGGGAAGTTGTTTGGCACATCCTACATGGATGGTGAAATTAAAAGTCTATCAAGAATTAAATGGTTATAGGAATGTTCCTCGTTGTGAAGATTACGATTTTATACTTCGGGCAATGGCTTATGGCTACAAAGTTGGAAATATTCCTAAAGTTGAATTGAGTTATAGGATACGCCATAGTGGTATATCAAAATCAAATGAAGCAGAGCAATTTCTTATGAGAGATTATCTTGCTCAAAATATGAAGCAGATTGATTCAATTACTGAAGAGTCCATTACAAAGTTTCTTAACTCCGAAGAATTTCATAGGCAATTGGGACAACTTTCACACTACAAAGATGAAAAGCTAATAATTAAAAATGCTACTGGCATTAAGAAATTTATAACCATTACAAAGATTTTAAAAAATCGATTCTTTTGGAAAGATATTGTTGAGAAGATCACTCTATTATTAAGAGAACGAGTATAATTGAAAGTTTAGAAAAAGAGAAAATATATAATATTTATGCATTGGTGATTAACAATCAAATAGTAAACTTTGCATCATGGACTAATGATGAGGTGATTTTAAATGTGTGATATAGAATTAAAAGAAGACATTGGCAACTTAATGAGAGATACTATGATTGGTGTTCTTTCAGGAGATATTAATCCGCTTGATGTATTAGTGGAGTTACAAAAAATTGGAAAATCAATTCCTGATATTTTATTTTATAAGAATATTGAATGCATGTTGAATGGCTTGGATAAGAAAGGTACTATTAAGAGAAAAGTTGGGAAAAAATTGGCTGAAAGTAATTATGGTGCGGATTCAGGTTTTATGCTGTTAAAATATTTGGAATCGTATGAGTATCCTGAAAAGGGAAAGTGTATGGCATATTTACTGGACTCATTGAGTCATGATTTTATTAGTGTTGATGAGTGCCTTTTATTTTGCAAATTAATTAAGGATCTGTCTGTACCGGCACTGATGTTTCTAAAAAAGAATGTTCATAAGAGCGTTTTATATCACATTACGGAAGAAAACAGTTTTTTAATAAAAGAATTGAAGAATAATGCTCTAATGTATGATGCTTGTGATGATGGAATTGCATTTGAATTAGAGGCATATTATTTGGATAAATTTGCTCTGTCATATGATGATGACAAATATGGTTATTCATCAAAAAGAGATGGTATTCCGGAGGATGATAAACTTCCCAAAGTGGTCGTTAATTTAACTACAAATGAAGTAGTATCACACAGATAAATAATATCATATGAGAGGATTAAGATGGATAGACTTTTATTGTTAATGCCTAGATTTATGGATTATGAAAAGAGCCTTAAAGAATACTTGAATAGAAAATATGAGATTTGCTGGTTGGACAGTGATGAATTCGACCAAGAAATATTAGATAAATTCTCTAAATGTAATAAAATTCGATGGGGGGTTAGACATTTATTTAGGAAGTGTTTTAATCATGACTTAGAAAAGGCAGAAGGTTTTTTTTTAGAAAATGAACTTAATAAAATAATTCTCGAAAAGGATTATTTCTCAGTTGTTTTTTGTATTAATGGACCTTATTTATCAGATGAGTTTTATAAAAAGGTAAGGATGTTAAATCCGAATGCAAGATATATATATTATGCATGGGATGATGTTAGTAATTTGATTAAAAAAAATCATATTAGATATTTTGATGAAGTTTATTCATATAACATAATTGAATGTAAAAAAAATAAGTGGAATTACCTACCTGTTTTTGTTCAAGAATCGGGTGTAGGGCATAGTAAAGAAGACAAATATGATATTGTATTTATTGGCTCTTTAAATGATGATAGAAGAAAAATTGCTGATGATTTGTATGAAAGATATTCGTCGATTTATAGATTATTTATTTATTTATATGATAAAAAAAATGTTGGAGGAAGATTTTGCCATAATTCACCACTTACAAATAAACAATATATTAGTATTATGAGAGAATCCAAAGCAATTTTAGATGTTCCACAGATATGTCAAAAAGGTCCAACTACACGGGCATTTGATGCGTTATTGACAGAAACAAAGGTTATTACAGTTAATAAATATATGAAATATTATCCTGTTTATTCAGATAATATGATAATCGTGGATAGGGATAATATCAATATACCAGATAATTTTATGGCTAAAGAATATGTAATAAATAGCTATCACTCATTGTCAATTGATATGTGGATAAAAAAGATTGGATTATAGATTGTAGGGAGGATAATAATATAATGAAGATATTAGTTATCAATTGTCATTGTGATAATAGAGGAGATGAAGCCGCTATTCATGCAATGGTAGATGAATTAAATAAATTATATACAAATTTGAGCATTACACTAGCAATACGAGGGATTGGAACACGATATCCTAATATGCCTAGTAACGTCAAGATGATACGCCAATTTTGTCCTGGATCTTTTAAATCAAAAATTGCACATAATATAGCACTTATTACGAAAGGGACGTTGGCATTATCACATAATGAAAGAATACTTGTAAATGAGATAAAAGATTCTGATATAGTAGTGCATGCGCCTGGAGGACCAAGTATTGGAGATTTATATTATGATGATGAACCATCATATCTATCGATATTTGATTTAATAATATCTATGAATAAGAAATATATGTTTTATGCTCCATCTATGGGTCCTTTTAAGGTTGAAAAGAGAAATAAGTGGAGAAAAAAGATACTCTGTAAAGCAACAGCTATTGTTGTAAGAGATCCCATTTCATATAGTTATGTCAATAATTTTGTCCCAGAGAAAAATCCAATATTAACATTGGATTCTGCGTTGCAGCATGATATAGATTTGACATCGAATAAAGTTAAACTAGATAAATATAAAGAACTATGTAGTTTTATAAAAAACCACAAAAAATGTATCGGTGTAACAATCACAGATTTGAGTTGGCATCCTAAATATTCAAATAATGAAATTAAGATAAAAATTAAAGAAACTTTCACAAATGTATTAAAGAATTTTGTACAAAATGGTTACGGAATTGTTTTTATTCCGCAATTGTATGGATTAGGAAATGATTATAATTTAATGAAAGAGTATTGTTTTGACGAGGAAAATTATTTTGTTATTTGTTCTGATGACGAAAAATATGATACATATTTTCAACAATATGTTATTGGATGTATGTATGCTGTTATTGGAATGAGATATCATAGTAATATTTTCTCAGCAAAAATGGGGACGCCATTTATTTCTATTTCATATGAACAAAAAATGCAAGGGTTTATGAAAAAAATGGAATTAGATAGGTATTGTATTTCTTTGGACAAGCTTTCAGATGAGGAATTAAAAAAGAAATTTTCGATTTTAACTGATAACTATGATGAATATAAAAAATATTTGATTTCAGTTCATGAGAAAATGAAAAAAGAATCTTATGAGACAACTAATATTTTAAAAGATATTTTGTTATAAAATACAATTTATTAAAAATAGATATAATAATATAGGTAAAAATAGATATGAACAAAACGAAAAATGCTATGCGAAATATAATATTTGGTATGGGTTTAAGACTATATCAAATTATTGTGCCGTTCTTGATGAGAACAGCAATGATATACTTAATGAGTGTAGAATATTTAGGATTAAATAGCCTATTTACTTCAATTTTACAGGTATTAAATTTAGCTGAGTTAGGTGTAGGATCTGCAATGGTGTATAGTATGTATAAGCCTATTGTTGATAAAGACACATCTACTATTTGTGCATTATTAAATCTTTATAAGTTGTATTATAGGTTTGTAGGATTAGTAATTGCAGTTATAGGTTTATTGCTGACTCCGTTTATACCAAAACTAATTAGTGGTGAAGCCCCAAATAATATTAATATTTATATTTTATATTTATTTAATCTTGCTGCGACAGTTTTGACATATTGGCTTTTTGCATATAAAAATTCATTACTACAAGCACATCAAAGAACTGACATTGTAAGTAAAGTTACTTTTTTTACTACAACAATTCAGTATGTGCTGCAGCTTTTTGTATTATGGTGTTTTCATAATTATTATTATTATGTCATTGTAATGCTAGTTACACAAATATTGAACAACTTAATTGTTGCTTTTTTAGCAAATAAAATGTATCCAGAATATAGAGCTAAAGGAAAACTAGCACCAAAAATTGTGAAAAGTATTAATCAACGAATTAAAGATTTATTTACAGCAAAATTGGGAGCTACAATTGTTAATTCTGCAGACACAGTAGTTATTTCAGCTTTTTTGGGTTTGACTATATTAGCAATGTATCAGAATTATTATTTTATAATGTCTTCTGTTATGGGAATATTAACCATAATTTTTAGTTCATGTTTAGCTGGTATAGGAAATAGTATGATTACAGAAACCATTGATAAGAATTATAATGATTTCAGAATAATTACTTTTCTAATTAATTGGATAGTAACAATATGTATGAGTTGTTTTGGATGTCTTTACCAACCTTTTATCATTTTGTGGGTAGGAAAGAAATATACATTTGATACTTTAGTTGTTGCAATGTTATGTGTTTATTTTTACTTTGTAATAATGCAACAGATAATTGGAATGTATAAAGATGCAGCTGGAATATGGCATCAAGATAGATTCAGACCGCTTGTTGCGGCTTTAGTGAATTTAACGTTGAATTTAATATTAGTTAGATGGTGGGGAATATATGCGATTATCTTGTCAACACTTATTAGTTATATAGTGGTAGCAATACCTTGGATGATAAGCAATGTTTTTAAATATGTATTTAAAAGAGATTGGCGAAAATATACTGTTGATATGATAGTTTACTTTTTTTGTGCATGTATAATTTCTGTTGTTTGTTTTGTTATTTGCAATTTTATTACATCTAAAATAGGTGATTTTTGGAAGTTAGTTATTAATGCCTTGTTATGTGTGATTATCTCGAATGTTTTACTTTTTATTATATTTAGAAAAAATATCTATTTTAAACAGATGTTAGATTTAATTGATAGAATTACAAAAAGAAAGTTTAATAGAATTTTAAATATTTTTAGATAATAATTTTATCATTAGGAGGCTTTTATAATGATAGATTCTATAATAAAAGATAGATGTACGGGATGTGAAGGATGTGCTTCGGTCTGTCCTACTAAATGTATAGATATGGTACAGAATTATGAGGGCTTTTTTATGCCTCAAGTTAATTTAAATAAATGTGTTAATTGTAAAATGTGCATTAATATATGCCCGGTTATTAATTATGACAAAAATCATAGGAATATTGTGGACAAAAAAACTGCGTATGCCTTTAAATCAAATAATGATGAATTTAGAAGAATATGCTCTTCAGGAGCTGTATTTCTATCTCTTGCAACTTATTTTATTGAACACGATGGCATTGTATATGGTGCTTCATTTGATGGAAGCTATAATGTTATTCATAAATCGGCTACATCAACAAGTGAAGTGATTGAATTGGCAGGTTCTAAATATGTACAAAGTAGAATAAATGATATATATCTTGAAATCAAAGATAAGCTTGAACAAGAAAAAAAAGTTATTTTTTTTGGCACAACTTGTCAAGTTGAGGGATTACGTGCTTATTTAGGAAAAAATTATAGTTTTTTATATTGTGTTGATTTGATATGTATGGGAATACCTTCTCCGTTGGCTTGGGATAAATATTTGGATACATATTATAAACGCTCTGAAATAAAAAAGATTAATTTTAAGGACAAAAGTTTGGGGTGGCACAAATTCAGCTTTTTATTGGAAAAAAATAATGGTACAAGTATTTCGATTCCAGGGTTTGATAATACATATATGCAATGTATGTTTAAAGGATATTCTATAAGAAAATCATGCTTTGATTGTTGCTTTAAAAGTGAAAGTAAGATAGCGGATATAACAATAGCTGATTGTTGGGGCTGTGAAAATTATATATCAGAGTTAGATGATAATAAAGGTCTTTCAATGGTAATTTGCCATTCAAATAAAAGTGATGAATTAATAGGGATTTTAAAAGAAATGGGAATAGTAGAAAGATTTGAATATAGCAATGTTTTAAAATATAACTCAAATTATAATAATTCTACAACCACAAAGAAGGGAAGAAATATTTTTTATAAATTATTGTATATTTATCCGGTATTGGCATTTGGTGTTATGGGGAAAAATCCTCAAAATAGTTTTTTAAGAAAAGTATGTAGTAAAATAAGATCGGCAATAGGAGATTAAAAAAATGACAAAAATACTTATTTTAGGCGGTTCGGGGATATTAAGCTTAGATGTGTTAAATGAAGGATTGCGTAGATCATATGATATAACCTGTATTACAAGAGGTATTAGGGATTATAGATTACCAAGAGGAGTGAATATTATTCACGGTGATGTTAACAAATTAGATGGTGTAGTAGATGGGTTGGATAATAATTATGATGCAATATTTGATTTTTTGTCGTTTGATGTTAAAGGACTGAAGTATAAACTTGATTATTTGGCTACTAAATGTAAACAGTATTTCTTTGTTTCTTCATCTGTTGCATATAGTTTTGAAGATGAGGTTATTACTGAGAATACAAAACTAGGAAATGAATATTGGGACTATGGAAGCAATAAAGTTAAATGTGAACAGTTCTTGCGGGATAACTACAAAAAATATGGAATTATATTTACTATTATAAGACCATATATTACATATGGTAAAACAAGAATACCTTTTGGAATTATACCAGTTAATGGAGAGTATTGGTCTCTTGCAAATAGAATTATAAATGATAAGCCTATATTGTTGTGGGACAATGGCAAAGCAAAATGTACATTAACAAATACAGTTGATTTTGCCAAGGCATATATTGATTTAGTAAATAATCCAAAAGCATATAATGAAGCATTTCATATTACATCAGGTGAAGTCTTGACATGGAACGAAGTATTACAGTATGTTGGAAAGGAATTGAAAAAAAAGCCTATAGTATTTTCTGCTTCAACAGATGATATTATTAAAGTTTTACCTGAATATTCAGGGGTTTTATTGGGAGATAAAGCAAGAGACAGAATATTTGACAATAGCAAAATCGTGGATGCGGCACCAGACTTTAGAAATTTTAAGCCGTTTGCGGTTGGAATAGCAGAGACTATAAAAAATTATGAGAGTAACCCACGAGAAAGAACCATTGATTATGAATGGGATGGAAGGATTGATTGGGCTATTAATAAGCTAGCAAAGAAACAAGGCATAAAATTGGATAAATTAAAATTAAGATTTAGATCTTCGGAGAAGGTTGTGTCTTTTAAAGACAAAATCTCGTATTATTGTGGCAGATATCCAACATTAGGTAGATTTTGTAATTATATACGTAAGGGATTATCTTTTTTTAAAAAAATTTTACGATATTTTAAAAAAAAATGTCCAGATAGGATAAAACGTATAGTCCTGAGAAAACCGGAGAGTGATTTGAATATGGCATTTCACTATTTAGGAAATAATTGCAAATTATGTAATTGTGACTTTGGTAATGACTTGAAACTTATTTCCATAGGTAATAATGTTGTTATAGAGGATAATACAAAGTTTATTAATTATAGACCGACAGCAGAATTTTTTGATGGTATAATTGATAATGGAGAGAATCAGAAGTTAAGAAATTTAGGACCAATTGATATTGCGGATAATGTTTATATTTGTTCAAATGTCATATTATATCCAAATGTTAAAATTGGTAAAAATTGCTTAATATTAGATGGTAGTGTTATAACCACTTCAATTGAAGAAAATTCAGTTGTTATGGGAAATCCTGCACGGGTAATTGCGAAGATAGATGATTGGTATTTAAATATAAAAAATATTAATTTAAAGTATCCTTGGTATAATAAGAATATAAGTCATGATGAGATTGTTCGACAAAGAGAACAATATTTTTTCGAGGGAAAGCAACATGAATATTAAAAAATTATTTACAACAAATTTCTATAAAAATAATAATAGAGAATATAAGGAAAGAATAAAAAAGGATTATTTGATTAATCAAGAGTTTAGAGGTGGGGGATTAACTAAAGAATTTTTACATGGATATGAATGGAAATATATAAATTTATATCGAAAATTTCAAGCGAATCAAGATAATATTTGGGGAAAATGTTATCGATGGAAAATGAAGAAGCTGGAAAATAAGACAGGTTTTAGTTTTGAGGATAATATTACAATAGGAGATGGTCTTATAATAGGACACTGGGGAAAAATCGTTATTAACGGTCAAGTGCAGTTTGGAAATCAAATGTTTATAACACATGGTGTAACTGTGGGGAGAGACATTAGGGGGAAAAGAGCAGGTGTTCCAAAATTTGGAGATAGGGTGTGTATACGTACAAATTCAACAATTGTAGGTGGAATACAGATTGGAAATGATGTTTTAATAGCTCCTAATACATTTGTTAATTTTGATGTTCCGGATCATTCGATTGTTATTGGAAATCCTGCAAAAATTCATCATAGAGACAATGCTACGGAAGGACATATCCCTAATATAACTTTCTAAAATAGTAAGGAGTATATTATGGACTTGACGAATATTTAGTGGTATAGTACCATGGGACTATAAAGCGTATTTTAAAGGAGGGTAACTAATGAGAAAATGTAAATTAATTATTGAAAAAATAATTGCAAGCTTTATTCTGTGTGGCTGCTTGTTATTGGAATCAACTGCGCTGGTTAGTGCAAGTGAGTGTGGACTGTACGGTGTTCAGATTTTACATCTTGTCAGTCAACCTATTAACTGTAGCGTATCAGTAGGGAGTCAGGCAAGATTTGCGGTAAAGGCAGAGGGAACCGGACTTAAATACCAGTGGCAGGTAAAATTCCCTAACGAGAGCTGGAAGAATTCAGGCTCAACAACAGCAACAACGGCAACATACAGCTTCACGACAGAGGGAAAGCATAATGGAATGCTTGTGCGCTGCATAGTAAAGGATGCAAGCGGAAATAGCGTGACGAGCAATGAGGCAAAATGCAGTACATCAGCGGCGCTCAAGATAACAGGGCAGCCGTCCGACTGCATCGTACCAGTAGGAAGCCAGGCAAGATTTGCGGTAAAGGCAGAGGGAACCGGACTTAAATACCAGTGGCAGGTAAAATTCCCTAACGAGAGCTGGAAGAATTCAGGCTCAACAACAGCAACAACGGCAACATACAGCTTCACGACAGAGGGAAAGCATAACGGAATGCTTGTGCGCTGCATAGTAAAGGATGCAAGTGGAAATAGCATAATAAGCTCTGAAGTAAAGGCGAATATAATATCTGTTGAGGATTGGGAGCTTCCAATTATGTAATTTAATATTAAAATCAAAATAGAACTTTATACGAGTAATCAAACTTTTTGTGGGGTTGCCAAAGTTTATGAGGGTCAGTCGTGAGGGGCTGGCCCTTTTAGAATGCCAGTTTTTGAGGGGTTGAGGGTTTGGTTTGAGGGAGTGTGAGGGGAATTTGTAAACGTCAAACCACCCGCCTTGGATAACTAGCATTTTTGTGAGACACTCTAAAAAACACGAAAAAACTAATCGTTTTTTAGAGGAGGTAAACTATCATGGATTCACTCACCCATAATGTAAGGCGTGCTAACTGGTTAAATATTATAAATCAATGTCAGGAACGACCTGCAAACGTAACCGTCCGACAATGGCTGAAACACCAACGCAGGTGATAGCAGACAGCGACCACCATAACAGCAAGTGTTATATGTGGGTGCACCGTTCCGGAGAGTTTTATACCAGGCGTCCAATCGTGATATATGAATACCAGAAAGGTCGCGATCATCAAAAACCTCTGGATTTTTACAAAGATTATAAAGGAATCCTTGTAACGGATAGTTTGCAGCAATACCATTTGGTCGACAAAAAGCTTGCAGACGTAACAAACGCAAACTGTTGGGCGCATGCAAGGCGTGATTTTGCGGATGCGGTTAAGGCTGCAGATAAAAAAGATCCATCGTCTGTAAGACAATCGGCTGCATACCAGGCTTTGCAGAAGATCGCCGAGTTTTATAATGCTGATACCGAGTTAAAAGAACTCTCATCAAAGGAACGTCTTCAAAAACGGCAGGAACTGATCAAGCCGATGGTTGAAGAAGTTTTTGCGTGGGTAAAACAGCAGGCGAGTGACTGTACAGTACCTCCAAAATCCAAAACAGGTCATGGACTTAATTTTGTAATTAATCAGGAAAAATACCTAAGAGTATTTCTCGAAGATGGTGATGTTCCAATTGATAATTCCGCCTCAGAGAAAGCTATACGTACCTTTTGCCTTGGCAAGAAAAACTGGATGTTCCACAATACTGCAAAAGGAGCCTCTGCCAGCGCAATGGTATATAGTATTTCTGAAACCGCAAAGCTGAATAATCTGCGACCGTATTATTACTTTAAATATATCCTTACAGAGTTGCCTAAACTCTGTGATGAAAGAGGAAATATAGATCCTACAGAATTGGATTATCTCATGCCATGGTCAGATAGCCTTCCGGATGAATGCCGGAAACCACGCCGCTCATAATAGGCGGCGTTGATTTTAACAACCTGCGTATGATTTAACGTTTACGTTTGAGTAGTTAATTAGTGGTTGAATAAGTAAAGTCAGGGTGGACATGAGTTCACTCTGTTTTTTATATAAAATTTATATTTTACTTTCATATTATTGTAAATAGTGGTAATCTGTTATTAGTACTAAAGGTGTATGATATTGTATTTTTAAAGGAGCGTTGATATGACAAAACATGTATTAAAGAGAATGATAGGAGTTGTCCTTTGCTTATGTCTATTGCTTCAATTACTGCCTCAGGCTCAAAATGTACTTGCAGCATCTAGTAAGGTTGAGACGGCGCTGGACTGGGCACAGAAAATTGCAGATGATAATAGTCATGGGTATTCACAACAACATAGAAATGGACCAGATTATGATTGTTCTTCATATGTGAGTACTGCACTTGTAAAAGCCGGATTAAATGATAATGGTAGTCTTACAACTTATACTATGAAGAAGTATTTGTGCTCAAAAGGATTTACATGGATTCCTTGGAGCTCAATTGGAGGTCAGAGTGGTTTAAAAAGAGGTGATATTCTATTAGATGAAGATACACATACGGAATTCTATATTGGAAATGGAAAGATGATTGGAGCACATAGGGATTATGGATATCCAGCAACGGGAGATCAAACTGGAAAAGAAATATCTGTTCAAAATTTTTATAATAATCAATATGGTATTTCATGGAACGGAGTATTACGATATGAGGAAACAAATCCTGTCACAACTACACCATCCATCTGGAAAAACAGTGACAGCTATACGGTAGGAAATTCGGCAACACTAACCTGGAACAGTGTAGATAATGCGACAGGATATTGGTTTTCAGTCTGGTATAAGGGGGAACAAATTGTTACAACTCAGGTTTCAGGAAGCTCGGAGTATACATTAAATAATCTGGGAGAGGGGGAGTATACTGCCTATATAACGGCTTATAATGATAGCAGTAGTAAGCAGAACTCTGTGACCTTTAGGGTAAATTATCTTGATATAGGTACAAATTTTATAGCTAATATAATTAAAGTTGATTCATGGAGTCATGTGGTTAATGATAATACAAATGCCTGCATAGGTAAGGAAGTGGGAAATGCAAACGAGTATTATGAATTCGTAAGACAGAGTGATGGCTCATATATAATTAAATCACTTGAGGATGGAAAATATCTCGATGTTTCTGATGGTGGAAATAAAAATGGTCAGAATGTGGGCTTTAGCGATTATACAGGAGAAAATAACCAAAGATGGTATATAAAGAATGGCTCTAGTGGAAAAATATTAATTCCTAAAAACGCAACAGGATCGTGCCTAGATATATCTAATAATGGCTCAGCAGTAGGAACAAATGCACAAATATGGGCTCAGGCGGGAGTGGCAGCCCAGGAATTTAGTATATATACACAGTCGAATATTCCAAACTTCATTAATTTTGGAGATGATTTTTACGCAAATATAATCAAAGCAAGTACATGGAGTACTCTTGTAAATAAGAATCCTAATTTGGAAGTTGGTGGAGAGGGTGAAGCAGAAGGAAGCGATATATGGCATTTCAGACGAATGAAAGATGGTACATATATCATACAGTCTCTATTTGATGGAAAATATCTTGATGTTGAGAAATTTAGCAATCAAAAGGGAGCTAACGTATATTGCTATGATTATACAGGTGATAGTAATCAGAGATGGTATTTGACATTGGGAAAAAATGGAAAGGTCTTAATTCCAAAGAATGCTACTGGATTATGTTTAGATGTTTCTAATGATGGTTCGGACGCTGGTACAAATGCACAGCTATGGGAACCAAACGGAACAACTGCCCAGGAGTTCAATGTTTATAAAGAGGACACGATAAAGCTAGGCACGGCAAATGTTACTTTATCAAATAACAACTATATATATGATGGCAAAGAGAAGAAACCGGATGTAACAGTAAAATATGGATATGCTACGTTACAACAAGGCACAGATTATACGGTGGAGTATTCAAATAACGTAAAAGCAGGTACAGCTACCGTTACAATAAAAGGCACCGGAATATATTCAGGTACGGTTTCTAAAAACTTTGAAATAAAGGAAGCTTTATATACGGTGTATGGATATCAGGTTGTTATCAATGGAAATTTTGATTTGAAATATTATATTGATTTGTCCAAAGAAGCTGCAAATGATACCGATGCGTACATTGAGTTTAAAGTCGGTGATAGAGTACAAAAGGTAAAACAGAGAGAAACATCGAATGGACACTATGTTTATACATGTGAAGTTCCTGTAGCTCAGATTGGTGACAAAGTGACGGCAACATTATATTATAAGGATAAATCATATGTTCTTACACAGTATTCGGTCAAAGATTATTTAAATGCAATAGTTCAAAACAAGGATAAAAAAGAAGAGTATTGCAAGGCTACAGACATTGCATCAGCTATACTGAATTATGGGGCAAGGGCACAGCTATATTTTGGATATAAGACGGATTCATTAGTTAACAGTGCTTTATCGGATGCTGAGATAAAAAAAGTGGATTCGATTTTGGTACAGGATATTAAGAATGCTATAACCAATATGGAAAGCGGCAACCTTGAAAACAATGATTTCAAATACTATGGAGCTTCATTAGTATGCAAGTCAGATACAGGAATGAAACTGTATTTTGAAAATAAAAATAGTCTTTCTCTTAAAGAGATTGAGAAGAAATATGATATTTCGGTTAAAGATTGTAAGAAGCAGGTTAGTAAATCCATAAACGGAAATATGATTTGTATTACTATTAATGACTTAAATGCTACTGAACTGGATGATAATTTTGTGGTGCAGATAACGAATAAGCAAAACAGCAGTCAGAGTATATCTGTTTCAACAAGCCCGTATATTTATATAAAGAAATCTATGGATTCAGGAAATGCAAAGCTTATAAATCTCAGCAAAGCGATGTATTGGTATAGTCAGAAGGCTATGGAGTATACAATGACGGAAAATAGATAAGTTTTATAATTATCTTTTCGAATTAATAAATTTAAGGAATACATCTTTAGCAATTGTATGGGAAATTGAATAATAACACTAGGAGATAGAGGACAGAGATGTCCTCTATCTTAATTTATATTGCATTGTTTAAAGAAAAATAGTAATATAGAACTATAAGAAAAGAACTATATAAAAATGGATGTTATTCCAAGCTAATCTTGATAATATAGGGAAGGAGTGTCTATATGAATAAAAAAATGGTTGGATTGCTTATGGCACTTCAAATCGTTTTCACAGTGCTACCATCAAATATGATATATGCATCAGATGCAATTCCAAAGCAACAAACTAGCACGGTAACAACAGGCGAAGTAAACAATGCAACATGGCTGAAAGGGACTACAGCTACAGCTTCATGGGAACAGGCTGATGGAGCAAATTACTATGAAGTGGAAGTTTTTGCTTATTATGATGATAAGCTGATAGGAAGTGTTACAACTGGAACTGATAGTAACACAATAGATCTTCAGCAGGAAATACATTCTATATGTGATTCAAAAAATATTGTTTCTGATTATGTTGTAATTGATTATACAGTTACACCTGTATACAGATCTGATAACGGAGTTGAAAATAAGGGGATTAGTTCTAGAGCCGTAAATACACTTTCATATTTTATGGGAGAAAAAATCCAATTAGAGACACCTGTTGGAATTGAGATAAGCGAAGACTATATTGGTACATGGGAAAAAGTGAAAAATGCAGATTATTATAAGGTTTATTTAGATTATTCAGATGGTTCAGATACATATTGGGACGCTGTAGAGAGTTTTGATACAAATTTTGATTTTAAGCAATATCTGAATGAAAAATGTAAAGAGCAAATGCATGGCGATATTGTGTATGTTAATTTCAAGGTATGTGCATGTGCAAATGATTCTTCTATATATAAGAGTGGAGCATATTCTGATAAGTTAGTATCATTTGAGTATCAAATAAATAGAAATAAGGATATAATTGCCACTCCGGAAGATATTTGTTTAGATTCGGATTATATTGCAAAATGGGAAAAGGCAGAAGGCGCAGATTATTATAGACTTTATATTGAATTTGGTGATGATATAGAAACATACTGGACTACAGTTGATTGCGAAAGCAATCAGTATGATTTTACGGAATTATTTAATAATTGGTTTGAAAAGTATGGTGTCTATAAAATGAGAGTTAGGGTGTGTGGTTGTGCAGATGACAACAATCAGGACTATATTACAGGTAATTATTCGGAATATTCTCCGTTGATACAATTAAAGCTTAATTCAAAAGAACTGCTGACAACACCTGATATAATATCGTTTGATAAAGATTTAAATGCAAGCTGGGAGCAGGTTGAAGGTGCTGAGAGTTATAAATTATATTTATCTATCAGAGATTCGGATACAGCTTATGCACATTGGGTGTACACAAGGGATAATAAATGTGATTTGGCTAATGAATTGCATCAATTTTTTATGGAACATGCTTTTGTTGATTCGACAGTAACCGTACAGTTTAGAGTTAGGGCCTGTACAGGAGATGTATCAGATAAAAAATCCAGTCTATTATCTTATGAATCTGATTTAATAAGCTATAAATATAATGATTTCATAGGTGTTGATGGGATATCAATTTCTCCTCAAAAACCTATAATTCACCAAGGTGGCGAATATAATCTTGGAAAAACCATAGACCCTGTTAATGCATACTACTCATTTATCAATTGGTCAAGTGACAACGGTCAGGTAGTTAAAATTGATAATATGGGTAAAATAACTGGAATTTCTGAAGGAACAGCCAATGTGTCTGCTAAAATTGGAAGTGCTATGGATACAGTTCCGGTAACTGTGTATACAATGAAATCAAATATTACTAATGCTGCGGATAAGAAACAGGTTGAGAATGCAGCGGGTAAAGCGATTGATGAAATAAATAATAATGATAATCCTGATTTGTCAAACACAAATATTACAACAGAGCAGCTTAATGAAGTCCGGACTGAAATTAATAATTGTATAATAAATGATGATGATTTTATTGCAAATAAGGATACATCAGAGATTTCACTTGATGGGTTTGATAAGAAGCAGAATGACATAAAAGAAAAAATTGAAGATAGTGAAACGGGGGCAAGTGTTTTAGGAGCCTATGAAATGTCTGTAGCTGTATACCATAAAGATGAAAACGGAGGAGAACATCATATTACAGATATTAACCAGACCGAAAAAGCGATAGGATTTGATTTTAGTATTCCAAGAGAAACATACAATAATCTTAAGGACTATAACGGAAAATATGAGCTGGTATATATCAATGATGGTAACATTGAAAAGATTGACGTAAAAGATAATGGAAACGGCAGTTTTACATGTAATACCAATAAATTTGAAGAGTATATGCTTGCATATGTAAGTGATGATGACCATATTAATGATATTCAGCTAAAGGGGCACTCAATAAGCTTATCGGGACAAATTGGCATAAATTACTATTTTGATATACCGGATTACTATTTTAGTACTGATGGGGCATATATACATTTTATGCTTCCGGAAAATAAGGAAATAAATGTCAGCCTGAAAGATGCTGTTAAGTCAGACAAGATTGAGAATATGTATGTACTCACATGTGAAGTTCCGGCAGCAGAAATGACATCAATAATTACAGCACAGATTATTGTTCCAAATTTAAATGGAGTGAAGACGAGCCGTATTTATACATATTCAGTAGCAGATTATGCAAATTATATATTGAATCATAAGTCGGAATATAATGAGCAATTGATATCACTTGTAAAGGCGATGCTCAATTATGGAGCATACGCGCAACGTTATTTTGGCATAAATACAGATAATCTGGCAAATAAAAAGATATATACAGATTCAAATAATCCGGTTTTAACTAAAACTTTATATGATAATGTTGGTAATCATGTAGAAGATGAAAATCTGTGTTTTTACGGAGCATCACTTGTGTGCGAGGGGCAGACTGGGCTAAAACTGTATTTTGACATTAAGAAGGATGTTGATGTGTCACAAATAATGAATAGATATGAAGTAGCAGCTTTTTCGAACAATCGTTGTCGAGAGTCGTTTTGCACAGTAAACAATGGTAAGTTAATAGTCACTGTAAATGATATAGCTGCTTCTGAATTAGATGATGTATTTAAAATTACATTGAAAGATAAAAGGTCAAATAATACTCAGACTGTTTCAATAGAATATTCACCACTGGATTATATTATTGCCGCACAGGATAGCTCAGATTTAAGATTGGTTTATTTGACGAGAGCAATGTACATGTATAACCAGGCTGCGAAGGAGTATTTAAATTAGAAGATTTCTGGCTATATAATCGATAATATGGCAAGTCACTGTATTTTATCAATCTATAAAATCGTCTATGCTATTAAAACATCGTGTATAGAATTTGAATGGGAGGACTAAGAATATGAAAAGAAAATTTAAAGTTTTATCTGTTGTATTGGTAATGGCATTATTTATTACGTCTAATGCATCAATATCTGTGGTGGGAGCATCAGAAATAGAAAATAAAGAAAGTATCAATAATGGTGTGAAAATAGAATCATTTTATCCGTCATATACAAATAGTGCTGCAATAACAAACAATGGGGATTTATATTGCTGGGGCTTAAATACTGACGGAGAGGTGGGAAATGGTACCCGCGACACACAACAACTCCCTGTTAAAATATTAGACAATGTAAAAAAATTTCTATGGAATGACGATACAGCTGCCGCAATAAAAGAAAATGGAGATTTATATTGCTGGGGAGATAATTATTATGGTGAAGTGGGAAAGGGTAATTATTATGATCAGTTAACTCCGATTAAAATATTAAATAATGTTAAAGAAGTTTTTGAATCTGCTGCAATAACAATAAATGGTGAGTTATATTGTTGGGGAAACAATACTTTTGGACAAGTAGGAAATGGACCCAATTATTCACATCAGCCAACACCAGTAAAAATCTTAGATAATGTAAGAAATTTTTCTACAAATGGGGAAACATCCTTTGCAATAACAATAAATGGAGAATTATATGGTTGGGGTAGAAATAATTGTGGTGAAGTAGGAAATGGTAACACCAGCGATCAGTCAACACCAGTAAAAATCTTAGATAATGTAAAAGAGTTTTCTATAAGTTATGCAACATCCGCTGTAATAACGATGGATGGAGAATTATACTGTTGGGGAAATAATAGTTGTGGACAGGTGGGAAATGGTAGTACTAGCGATCGGTTAACACCAGTAAAAATTTTAGATAACGTAAAAGATTTTTTTTCAGATGGTGAAACATCCAGCGCAATAATGGAAAATGGAGAATTATATTGTTGGGGTAGAAATGATTGTGGTGAAGTAGGAAATGGTAACACTAGAGATCAGTCAACACCAGTAAAAATCTTAGATAATGTAAAAAAGATTTGTATAGATAATGAAACAACTAGAGCAGTAATGACAAATGGAGAATTATATTGTTGGGGATATAATAATTATGGACAAGTGGGAAATGGCAATGATAACTATATGCAACTAACACCAGTAAAAATCTTAGATAATGTAAAAGAGATTTATGTATTTAATCGTACAACTGGAGCAATAACAACTAATGGAAATTTATATTGCTGGGGAGATAATAGTTATGGACAGGTAGGAAATGGTAATGATAACTATGAGCAACTAATACCAGTAAAAATTTTAGATAATGTAAAAGAGTTTTCTATAGATGGTGAAACAGCTTCTGCAATAACGATAAATGAAAATTTATATTGTTGGGGAAAAAACTATTATGGACGAGTAGGAAATGGAACTTATAATGATCAGTTAACACCATATAAAGTTATATTTCCTAAAGATACAAGTATTGATTCTTCTGTAACTCTTAAAGCAACAGCAAAAGCAGTAAACACTTTTTTAGATAAGACATTAAAGGATCAAGAATGGGCTGATGGTAAAATTGACAGTATTTCTATGGATTTTACCATGAAAGATAAAAAGTATACTTTTACACCGTTAAATATGGATTTTGCGGCAGGAATGCCTCTGTCGAATTTGAATTATCAGGCAGTTATTGACACAGACAGTAAGACTGTAAAGGTGTTACTTGGTGCTTCAAAAGATGGAAAGTCGGAAATAAAACAGACAACCAATGTTAATAGTACATCATGGGGACAGCAGTATCAGTCTGTCAAAAAGATGTACAAAGACCTGACCGGTTTTGATGCCAAAACTTCAAGGACAACGTGGAACCGGTTTGAAAAAATGAAATCAGAGCTAAATCATTTAAAGTGTGATATGTTTGTCAATGCAGATATGAAAATCACCGGCTTTATGGAGTTTTCATATAGTGATGATAGCCGGTTATCATTCAAGGAAGGTGGAATAATTGAGAAAGTATCTGTTGATACAAAATTCTCTTCTCCTGTAGTGGCTCCATGGGTATATATATCATTAGGCTTGGGGGTATCTGAAGAAGGCACACTCAAAGTTCAGGTAAATGATAATGTTCCTGAAATTATTGCATCACTGGAGCTTGCAGCCAAGGCATCAGCCAAGGTAACAGGACAAATTCCGGTTATTGCAAAAGTTGAAGGCATGATAGATGCAGAGCTTTCAGCAACAGTAGCCAATACTGATCCTAAATTTACAGTTGATATGACAGGCGATATTTCACTTAAGGCAACAGCACTTGCCGGAATTATAGAGGTTTACAATAATACCTGGAATTATCTCGATTGTCAGATATATCCGGAATTTAAAAATAATAATGATACAGAAATCGCATCATATAATTCAACAGATGAAATGCTGTGTACGGCATCCGGCACAGAACGAATAGTAGGAGCGCAGAGTACTAAGCTGTCCGGTACTGATTTTAGCGAACAAAATGTTTACAGTCAGAATGAGGCCCGGCTGATATCTTTGAGTAACAATAGAAAATTACTATTATGGCTTGATGACAGTAGGCAGAAAAGTAACAATAACCGCACCACATTAATGTACTCTGTTTATGATGGCAGTAACTGGTCAAAGCCGGAAGAAGTATGTAATGATGGCTGCTTTGATGGAGAATTCTCTTATTATGTAGAAAACGATAACACTGTATATGTTGTTTTCCAAAAAGGAAATATGATTTTTGGAGATGACACAGAATATTCGGATGTTGTACGAAATATAGATCCGTATGTGACCAAATTTGATGGCAGTACCTTTTCTACTCCGGAAAAGGTAAGAGATGACAATAATTCATATGAAGATAATTTTACAATTACAAAGAATGATAGTCAGCTAAAAGTAACTTATGTGGAATATCCATCTGATTATCTCGCGGGCAATTCAGATACTTTAAATCTTATGAATACCGTAAATAATGGCTCTGAATGGGCTGATAATATGATTTGTGAAGAAAACAGTTTTATCTCTGATTATGAATATATAGGCAGCCGGCTTTATCTGGAATTATATAACACAGACAAGGGGTGCTATGAACTGTATAAATCAGATAATGGCAACAATGAATTATTAAAATCTCTTTCAAAGGAGGTTAAATTAGTATCTGTCGGAGATAAAATATATTATGTTGAAAATGATATTTTAAATACTTTAAAAGCAGATAAAATATCTGAATGTCAATTACCATATGGTACGGATTATAAGATTATCACAAATGGCAACAGCACAAAGCTTGTTTACGAGATAATAAATGAGGATCACAGTTCAGCACTATACAGCGGAGATATTTCGGATGGAACAGTGGGAGATACCTTAATCTACAGGTCTGAAAGTGACTATATAAAGAGTTACAACGGATGTATTGATGAAAATGGCAATTTAGATATTGCAACAACCTTGTGTACTTTGAATTCAGACCTTTCTGAAAGCAACTATTTATTAAATGTTATAGGACGCGAAAAAAATTATTCGCTTGCATCAACATACTTATATTATGATGAGAATAATGTAGTGGCTGATAAGGATTTGGACTTATATTATGATGTAACTAATAACGGAAATGAAAATATTTCATCATATAACGTTGTACTTTATGATGAAAGCGGAAATACTTTGGCGGATTCTAAAGTAACAACAGGTATTAAAGTGGGTGAAACCCGTGAAGAAAAATTAGTATATCACATTCCAAAAGATTTTGGTGAGCAAAGCGTCTATATTCAGATACAGTCTGTTGATGGAAAAAAGATATATTCAAAGGCTGAAACGGTTATAAAACACAATGATATAGAAATATGCAATGTGCAGGTAACGCATATGTGTAATGATGATTACAATATTGAGTGCACATTGAAAAATAATGGCTATCAAAATGTTGATAATATAGCTATTTCTTTTAATAGCAATGGAAATGATATAATAAAAGAAGCTGAGATAGAGCATTTAAACAGTGGGGAAACTTGTACAGTCAGTGTTGAGTTGACAGCAGATGAATATGCTTGTATATCAGATAAAACCTTGTATTGTGAAGTGACGGGTTCACTTTCAGAAAGCGATTACGGTAACAATTCAAAAACAATTGATTTGAATAAAACTACTGCAGACGGAATACATAACTGGGTAAAAGATGAAAAATCCGGAAAATATATTTGCAGCATTTGTGGCAAAAAGATAGAAGATGATTATTCTGGTGAACTGAAAGGCCTTTCGCTAAGCCTGAGTGATGATATCGGACTGAACTTTGTTATGCTACTGTCAGATTCGTTACTGATAGATAAAGATAATATATATGTCGAATTTACCACGGATGGCAGCAAAAAATCCACACGTGTATATCTTAAGGACGCAGACAAGGTAAATTACAACGGAACCGACTGTTATTCATTTAAGTATAGAGTTAATGCTGCTGAAATGACCAAAAAGGTAAATGCGGTGCTTCATTGCAATGACTGGACAGGACAGACATATTCATATTCGGTTTATGACTATGCAAGTAAAATACTAGCTGAGCCAGAAAGCAGCGAATACAAGTCATCAGCACCACTTATAAAAGCAATGCTGAACTATGGCGGATATGTTCAGACTTACTTTAATGAAAAAACAGATGCTCTTGCCAATAAGGGATTATATAATAAGACCAATGATCCTGTATTAACAACTAATACAACAGTTTCAAAAGACTATAATTATGCTGTATTCAACAACAATATTGGCGTTTCATTCATAGGCGGCAGTCTTGTCCTGAATTCCGGTACAGATTTGAAGCTGTATTATAGCATTAATGACCAAAATATGGCGAATAACATAAATGTGAGTGTAAATGGACAAAATGTTGCACCGGAGTATGATGGAAATATCATGTGTGTAAGAGTCCCCGATATTAGCATTTCATCGCTTGGTGATACATATAACGTTAAAATCAGCGTGAATGGAAAAGAGCTAAATCAGAAGTATAGTGCAATGACATATATGTATAAGGCACTAAATTCACAAAACTCTAATACGAAGCTGAATAATGTAGTAAAGGCGTTATATCTTTATAATGAAGCAGCAAAGCAGTATTCGATGGAAATTGAATAATCGCGCTAGGAGATAGGGGACAGAGATGTCCTCTATCTTATTATAAATTCGCTATACCGAGGATGGTGGTTTTTTTAGATTATTTTTCTGATTTTCCTTTTATCTTGAAGAAAATGGTGGTATGCTAGTGAAATACTTGAAAAGATAGTCAAATTAATTGAGCTTAGGAAAGAACCGGGACTGCTTTCTGCTATATGGATATTACATAATCTGGTATATACGAAGAATACGGTTATAGATACTATTGGAATTGAAAGAATAGATAGATTACTGTTTTTTTTGGCAGAATTAATTAACTACGATAATGCTGCTATGAAAGATATTAAGCATTGTATTGAGCTTCGACAGGCTTGTGCGGCTCTGGCTTTTAGACTATTTGATTGGAAGACAGTAAATTGCGGTAAGGGTGTGGAAAAATGGCGCGAGATTTGTAAATCATCTGATGAGGCAAACGAGGTACGTAATCAGTGGATATGGTAAATTTTGCAGGAACTTACTAGTATTTTGGGTTTTTAGCTATACTATTACCCATGGACATTTATCAGGTCTGGGTATCTTACAATCCTGCATGGACCTAGAGGAATATTATATTTACTAAATACATTGGGAAGATAGTGCAAGAAATGCATATAGGGAAAAGAGGTAAAATATAAATTGTTTTTTTGATACAAATCCGTTATACTATAGAAAAGTGTAGCGGATTTTTGTTGAGGTGGAGATGTGAAAAAAAGTAAAACGAATATTTTGAATAATTTTTTCTCCAAAAACACCTTTTATCATTGTTATAGCGAAGGACAGGACAAGACATATATACAGGTTATTAATAGATATATTGATCAGCCGGTAGGAAAGAATAATAAGCAGCTTGTGAGTGAAATGTACCATGTTCTTAAGCAAGACTATAGAAATGAGTATTTTTATAAGAATACATTGTTAAATAAGCTGCTTTTGGGCGTGCATAGCGTAAATACAACAACGGCTCTGACAGAGATACCGATTGCGAATTCTAAGGCGGATTTTGTACTTATTAATGGAAAGGCTGTTGTTTACGAAATAAAGACAGAGTTAGATAATCTGGAGCGGTTAGAGAATCAGATTAATGATTATTATAAGGCATTTGATCATGTTGCTGTAGTTACATATAATGATAATGTAGAGGCTGTGCGAACAAGGATTCAGAATATCGGTAAACCGGTAGGTATATATGCTTTGCAAAAGTCAGGAGTGCTTAAGACTATACAACGGCCAGAGAGATATTGTGAAGCATTAGATACTGGTGTTTTATTTAGATTACTAAGAAAATCAGAGTATGAGAATGTCATTATGGACAAATATGGGGCGTTGCCGGAGACTTCTGATTTTAGATATTATAATGAATGCAGGAAGTTATTTGTACAGCTTCCTATAGATGAATCCTATAGTGAGGTTTTGAAGATATTAAAGAGAAGAAGTAATATAATCAAGGATGAGTATGATAATATTCCTTATGAATTGAAATTTTTGGCTTATTTTATGGGCTTAAAGGAAGAGGATTACGAGAAGATTGATGTTTTTTTAAATGAGGCATATGGAGGGGTGTAGAATGTATTTTCCTTATTTACGTGGACGGCAGTTTGAATTGATTGCCTTGAGGGAATTAATTGAAAATGATTGTATTAATAGTTCAATCATTCCTATTATTGAGCCGGTAAAGCCGACGGCTACTTTACTTAAGACGATAGAGGCTTTTGTGAGCAGAGACAGGGAAATAGCTGTAGTTATGAATCCGGAGGTTGGGGATTTTGTTGATAAACTATCGGGGCTGAGAACAGAAAATTCTAAACTGGCAAATAGTTTATTAGATTTACTTGAAAACTGCAATAAAGTGATTAAAGCTTATATCATGAATAAAGAAAGTGCTGTGTTTTTGGCGGACAATAATGATAAAGAGAATAAACTGATAATAAATCGTGACAGGGATAGCCTAAATGATTTTTTGGATGTTTATGATGGTGTGTTGCCTAGATTTACTTTGATTCCGGATGATAGGGCATTTAAAAGAATGGTTCCGGATTCAAAAGTATTATTAGAGGATTGTTTTAACAAAAAGGTTCGCAACGTTGATTATCTGGATAATGAGGATGAATTCTTTACAGACAATAATATTTACTTTGAAGAAGATGATCTGGTTGGGTTTTCTGATTATTCAGTTGTGGGGGAAGAATTTAATGAGTCAGGATTTGCCCCGGTTGCTGTGGCAATACACATAATATATTTTGATGAGAATAAAGCATTACGAATCCATCATTTTGTCTCTGATTCAAATACCGGAATCGAGGATCCGGCAGGTAAATTCGGTGAAGCTCTTGAGAAGCTGGTGGAGTGGTGCAATAGGCATAATGTTCAAAGTACGTTGGGAATGAAGGGCTTTTATGATTGCTATAATAGTGGCAAATATCCTGGATTGGGAACTGTAAAGAAGTATTCTATAATGCATCATTTGGAGTTGGTTAGTGATTATTTAGGGGGAAAATAATAAATATGCAAATTGGTTCAGAGTGTTTTAAAGATGAACAGCTCTGCTATATGATTGAGAGCGCACAGAAACTGGGGAGATGTGATATAACAGGTAGGGACAACTGTTTTGTGTATGATACAGACAAGGATTTCTATTTAAAGGAATACATTGAAGAGCTTATCGATGTATTCACTGTTGCCAAATATATGGGAGTTGATGAAGCTGATGACAGAGTTGCATACATTAGTACTTTTTTATGTAGCTGGAATGTATTTTCTGTTGATGCTGATAGGATACGGGAGATTATTCGTGCAATCTGTCAGCAAAGATATAATGATGAGCCTGAATTATTTGATGAGAAAGTGACTATTAGAGAGCTCTTTTCTTCCGATGAAATGGAACAGAAATGTATATTAAAGACATATAGCTGGTCTGATTTTTGTTATAACATTAAGCATGTCAACAGATTCCATTCTCAGCAATTCAACCTTAAGCAGCTTAAGATATTGCTTGAAAACATGGTTTTTGATTTTCAGGCAGGAGCGTTGAATTTATACCGCTCCAGAATATGTGACGAAAAAAGCTATGATGAAGGCTATCCTCAAAGAAAAATGGGAGCACCGCCGATTGCTTTTACAACGTCAGGAAGGACAAACTCAGAAGGAATTCAATGTTTGTATTTGGCTAGTGATACGGATACGTCATTTCACGAAGTCAGAGCTCGGGATAATGACCGTGTTTCTCTTGGAACGTTCAATCTGGTTAAAGATATTAGAATCGTTGATCTGACTATGTTTGATAAAATTGGACCATTTTCAGTTCCTGATTTTGACATGACATGGTTTGCCATCAATATAGATATTATCAGAAAAATCGGAAACGAGGTTGCTATGCCGATGAGGCGATTTGATAGTGTACTCGACTACATCCCTACACAGTACATTTGCGATTTTGTTAAGCATCTGGGATATGATGGCATTAGATATAAAAGTACCTTGTCAGAGGGCGGAGTTAATTATGCTATCTTTGATGAAAAGAAGTTTGAATGTGTTGATGTGAAAGTGGTACATATTGAAAATATGCAGTATGAATGGCATTATCTTTTAAAATAAAAACCAATAAGGTATTGCAAAGATTAGAAGTAAAAGGGAATGAGACAAAAAGAATTTACACAGAAAACAGCATTATCAAAGGATGAGTTGAATCGTATATATAAATATAGAAACAATAAGATTATACAATGGGTTTTCCTATTAGCGGTAGTCTTATTGCTGTTAGTAATAATGATATCTTATTTGACAAAAGAGTTTATGAATAGTATTTCAGTAGATATAATATGGGATATATTATTTGTAGTATTATTTATATATATAGCTATACTTTGTATGAAAAATATCAGAAAATTGAGAAATATTAAAATTGATTCGCTTAGTGTACGAAGAGCTGTAATTACAGAAAAGCAGTCTGTGAAAAGCAAGGATTTAATCAATAGGTCAAGAAATAGATTTGTGGCTGCAAAAATTGATGATAATGTTACCTTATATGCTATGTGTTCTCAAAAAGAGTATGAAAGAACGATGGTTAACAAGTCTATTGGATTATTTTTTACTCTTGGAGATGATACTATAAGGGTTATTGTTCTGTAATGTAATTAATCTTAACTTTGAACTATAACTAAGAAAAGCAAGCAATATTCATGTACGGTGAAAGAACTCTCTTGAAGTGAATTTTTATGCAATTTTACCACTTCACCGCATTAAAATTTAATATTTTTTTTATAAAATGTGCAAAATATGACAAAAAGTACTGGACAAAATGTCCTATATAAGGTAAAATGCATATATGCAATCAAGCAACACATTTGAAGGTTGTGCAGATAGTATTGGGTATATTTTACGAATTGGGGGGATTTTTCATGAGAATATATCATGCTAAGGATTATGCAGATATGAGCAGAAAGGCTGCAAATATCGTATCGGCACAGGTGATTATGAAGCCTAATTGTGTATTGGGACTGGCTACAGGCTCTACACCTATCGGCTTGTATAAGCAGCTCGTTGAGTGGTTCAAGAAGGGGGATTTGGACTTCTCAGAGGTTATGACGGTGAACCTTGATGAGTACAAGGGACTAAGTCGTGAGAATGACCAGAGCTACTATTATTTTATGCATCAGAATTTGTTTGATCATGTGAATATTCCGGTTGAGAATACTCATCTGCCAAACGGCATGGAGCCGGATTCTCAGAAGGAGTGCAAGCGCTATACAGAGCTGATTCAGTCTCTTGGCGGTGTTGATTTACAGCTTCTTGGTATCGGACACAATGGTCATATCGGTTTTAATGAGCCGGGCGAGTCTTTTGACAAGCAGGTACACTGTGTGAATCTGACAGAGTCTACTATTGAGGCCAATAAGCGCTTCTTTGCATCGGCTGATGATGTTCCGAAGCAGGCTTATACGATGGGCATCAAGACCATCATGCAGGCTAAGAAGATTCTTATTGTTGCAAGTGGTGAGGATAAGGCAGAGATTGTGCACAAGGCTTTCTTTGGACCGATTACACCACAGGTGCCGGCTTCTGTATTACAGCTGCACAATGATGTTACGCTTGTAGCGGATGAGGCTGCACTGAGTTGCTTGTAGATATTTTTTAGTTGAGAAGGTGCATGTATATGATAATAAAAAATGCAAGGGTATTTACAGAGGATGGCAGCTTTATGCAAGGTGATGTTGTCGTTAAGGATGGCCGTTTTGACAGTGTTTTGAAGAGAACAGCTGACACGGACGCGGCTAATGACAGCGCACCGCAGGAGATTATAGATGCATCAGGTCTTATCATGATACCGGGTCTTGTGGATATTCATTTTCATGGATGCAAGGGAGCTGATATGTGTGATGGCACCAAAGAGGCACTTGATGTGATTACAGCATACGAGGCTTCTATCGGAGTGACGAGCGTGTGTCCGGCTACTATGACCATTCAAAGGGATGAGCTTTTGAGTGTCATGAAAAATGCCGGTGATTATACTTATCATGGTGGTGCACATCTTGTAGGTATCAATATGGAGGGACCTTTTATCAGTCCTTCTAAAAAGGGCGCACAGGCGGCAGAGAATATCATGCGATGTGATTATGATTATTTCTGTGAGCTTCAGGATGCGGCCAATGGCTTGATAAAGCTTGTAGATATTGCTCCGGAGGAGCCGGGCGCGATTGATTTTATAGACAGGGTAAGAGGAAGTGTTGTGGTTTCAATAGCACACACAGCGGCTGATTATGACACAGCGGTAGAGGCTATTGAGCATGGTGCAAGCCATGCCACACATTTGTATAATGCGATGCCACCGCTTCATCACAGGAATCCCGGAGTTATCGGGGCTGTGAGAGATTCAGAAAAGTGTCATGCGGAGCTCATTTGTGACGGAGTGCATATTCATCCGTCGGTTATCAGGGCGACATTTGCCATGTTTGGTGCGAAGCGCATGATTTTAATAAGTGACAGCATGAGAGCCACAGGGCTTGAGGATGGAGAGTATACACTCGGTGGACAGGCAGTGACGGTCAGAGGTCCGCTTGCCACACTTCATGATGGGACAATTGCCGGCTCGGCAACCAATCTGATGGATTGTATGCGTTTCACAGTAAGGCAGGCAGGTATTCCGCTTGAGGAGGCAATTATGTGTGCTACAGCCAATCCGGCTAAGGAGATTGGCATCTATGATGAAGCAGGCAGCATTTCTGCAGGAAAGAGAGCAGATTTTGTGCTTCTCAATGATGATTTGGATATTGTGAGTGTGTATATCGACGGAAAGGAGATATCATGTTAGGTTTTTTTAAGAATAAGTCAAAGGGAAAGGTGATCTGTTCTCCGTGCAACGGCAGAGTGGTTCCTATTACAGAGGTTCCGGATCCTACTTTTTCTGAGAAGATATTGGGAGACGGCGTGGCCGTGATTCCTTCTGAGGGCAGGTTTTACGCTCCGGCGGATGGCGAGGTGACAGCTGTATTTGATACGCTTCATGCTTTTACCATGACGACCACTCAGGGAGTCGAGCTGCTTTTGCACATTGGTCTGGATACAGTGACACTAAAGGGTGATCCTTTTACATCACATATTTCCGTTGGTGATCAGGTGAAGAAGGGTGACCTTTTGATGGAGGCTGACCTGAAGCAGATTAAGGCAGCAGATCTTAATGTCATTACTCCGGTTTTAATTGGCAACACTGCTGATTATAGTGAGATAAAGATGCTCAAAGAGGGAAATGTATCCGCCGGTGATGAGATTTTAAGTCTCGCGTAGATTTGTATAATAATAACGAACTTTATTGGAGTATCTCCAGTTTAGTATACATAATGTAAAGGAGGGGAAATTTATGAAATTTCTTCAAAAACTGGGTAAAGCTTTAATGCTTCCCGTAGCAGTACTTCCTATCTGTGGTATCCTCATGGGTATTGGATATTATTTATGTCCTGCAACCATGCAGGGTGGTGACATCGAGGGTGTACGTAATTTAATAGGTCTGTTTTTAGTTAAAGCAGGGGGCGCTTTGATTGACAACATGGCCATCCTTTTTGTAATCGGCGTTGGTGTCGGTATGTCGGATAAGAACGACGGTACTGGCGGTATTGCAGCTTTAGCTTCATGGCTGATGATGACAACACTCCTGTCTACAGGCTTTGTTACCACAATCATGCCATCTATCGCTGACAGCGCTACAAAGACACTTGCATTCGACAAGATTCAAAACCCATTTATTGGTATCTTGGCCGGTATTATTGGTTCTTTGTGTTACAACAGATTTAAGGATACAAAGCTTCCTGACTGGCTGTCATTCTTCAGTGGCAAGCGTTGCGTAGCAATTATCGCAGGTGTTGTTTCAATCCTTGTATCTGTAGTATTACTGTTTGTATGGCCATTACTTTTCGGTGCTCTTGTATCTATCGGTAAAGCAATCGTTGGTTTTGATGTAGTCGGTGCAGGTATCTATGCATTCCTGAACCGTCTGTTAATTCCTACAGGATTACACCACGCATTAAACAATGTATTCTGGTTCGATACTATCGGACTTGGAGACCTCAAACATTTCTGGGCAGGCGAGACATCAAAGGATGTTTCATGGAGCCTCGGAATGTACATGTCAGGTTTCTTCCCATGTATGATGTTTGGTATTCCTGGTGCAGCACTTGCTATGGTTAAGTGCGCAAAGCCTGCTAAGAAAAAGGCTGCCATCGGTATCCTTGCTTCTGCAGCTATCTGTGCATTCATCTGTGGTGTTACAGAGCCTTTCGAGTTTGCATTTATGTTCCTTGCTCCTGTTCTCTATGTGATTTATGCTTTACTTTATGGTATTTTCACAATGATTACAGTAGCTCTTGGATTTAGAGCAGGCTTCTCATTCTCAGCCGGTGCGATGGATTTATTATTCTCATCTTCACTTCCGGCTGCAGCAAAGACATGGCTCATCATTCCTCTTGGAATCGCAGCTTTTATCGTATTCTACATTGTATTCTATTTCGCTATCAAGAAATGGGATCTTAAGACCCCTGGTAGAGAGGACGATGATGTTGAGGCAGAGAAGAAGGCAGTGCTTACTAACAATGACTACACAGCAGTTGCAAAGACTATTCTTGAGGGCTGCGGTGGCAAAGACAATATTGCAAGCATTGACAACTGCATCACAAGACTTAGACTTGAGGTTAAGGATATCACTCAGGTTGATGACAAGAAGATTAAATCTGCAGGTGTTGCAGGCGTTATGAAGCCTGGCAAGAATTCTGTTCAGGTTATTATCGGAACCAAGGTTCAGTTTGTCGCGGATGAGTTTTCTAAGCTTTGCGAGTAGATTTGTTCTGCAATATAGCAGTGCTGATTCACATTAGGTGATTCAAATAATTTCATAATACATGATTAAAAGCCACACCGGGTGTTTGCCTGGGGTGGCTTTTTTAGTTGGTTCGGGCCGTAAGCCTCGCCCGGCGGGGTGAACACGGACTCTCGTGAGAGCGCATAGCGAAGCTATTTAGATACTGTAGGATTATGCCCATGAAGAGCAGAAATGACTTGCCAAGGAAGGCAAGTCAAGGAGAACCGCGCCATGGAAGGCGCGTTTCGACGTTTTCGTCAAGCCTAGAAAAACTCAAAGGCATAATCCGTACAGTATCTTAACAGCGCAGCGTAGCGAAAACGAGAGTCCGTGTTCACCCCGCCGGGCGGAGCTTACGGCCCTTACGCTGTGAATGGAATCCGCTTAGGAGAGAGTTGCTAGTTGCACATTGTTGTAACCGGCAACGGTTTTATCTACGCCTTGATTCTACGAGGCTGCGATGGGATAAAATAAGAAAGGATTGAAAAACGAACAATTGTTTGCTATAATAAATGAAGCGAGGAAATAAAAGTATATTAGGTTTAGTAATTTAAGTATTCATTTAATTTATTGTGATTAGGGAAAATCCAATATCAATCGATTGATAGAAAGAGTGATTTTATATGAACATATGGCTAAAGTTAAGGAAAACAGCTGCAATTACACTATGTGAGTTACTTGCAATTGCTACAATTTTTACAGGCTGTGCCTCCACTGATTTATCCGGCACGGAAGGTGCCGGGCATGCCGCAGGAGCTGAAGTGGCAGGTGAGGATTCTTCCGGTGCTTTAGGCAGCAAGGATAAAGTGGATGGGCCACAGGAGGATCTTGTAAACAACAATTCTTACGTTTCCCTTGATGCGATTCCTGCATATGATGGCAAGGCATACGTGGCTGTCAACAATAATGAGCCTTTTTTCACGGACAGCGATATGACTACCACTGCTTTTGAAAATTACAGTGATTTGGATTCACTTGGCAGATGCGGTGTGGCTTATGCCAATATCTGCAAGGATATCATGCCGACTGAGGAGCGTGGCAAGATAGGCATGATAAAGCCATCAGGCTGGCATACGGTGAAGTATGATGTGATAAAGGACAGGTATTTATATAATCGCTGTCATCTTATTGGCTATCAGCTTGCCGGCGAAAATGCCAATCCGAAGAATCTTATTACCGGTACGAGATACCTGAATGTGGAGGGCATGCTTCCGTTTGAGAATCTGGTAGCGGATTATGTAAACAATACAGGAAATCATGTGCTTTACAGAGTGACTCCGATGTTCTCGGGCAGCAATCTAGTTGCAAACGGCGTTCTCATAGAGGCAAAGTCGGTTGAGGATAACGGTGGCGGCATACTTTTTAATGTCTATTGCTATAATGTGCAGCCCGGAGTCGGAATAAACTATGAGAATGGTGACAGCTGGCTGGATGGCACCACTCCGCAGCAGAGCGCTCAGACGGATACACCGCAAAATGAAGGCTCGCAGAGCAGCGCCGGAAGCGGGGCAGGAGAATCCGGCTCTTCAGGCAGTACAACAGGAAGTGCATCATCAGGCTCAGACAGCTCAGCAGCAGAAAATAGCGCTGCAGATTCCTCAAACAGCGAGACTATGGTTCATATCACAGCAACCGGCAAGAAATATCACCGTGCGGGCTGTCGGACTTTGAAAAAGAGTGACACAGAGGTAACACTTGATGAAGCAAAATCCATGGGCTTGTCACCGTGCGGAATTTGCAATCCGCCACAGTAGATGTGCATTAGCATTTGCAAGCCACGGCACCGCCAGGGCGCACGCATATGCATTTGATTGAGCGAATAGCGAAGCCGCTTAGATACTGTAGGATTATGCATATGAAGCACAGAAATGACTTGCCATGGAGGGCAAGTCAAGGAGAACCGCGCCATGGAAGGCGCGTTTCGACGGTTTCGTCAAACATAGAAGAATAAAAAGCATAATCCGTACAGTATCTTAGCGGCAAAGCGTAGCGAAAGCAAAGCATATGCGTATGCCCTAGCGGTCCCGTGGCTTGCAGCCCGTATAATTGCCATAAACCCTTGACGATTGCAAAACCGAAAAGTATAATAGAATAGCTAATGAATTCAATATTTTAATATAGATGGAGGAAACCAAATGGCACTGAGCAAAAAGCCGGTCAACGGCATGAAGGATATACTACCTGCAGAGATGGAAATCCGTGATTATGTGACAAGTGTGATCAAGGATACATACAGAAGCTTCGGATTTACACCGATAGAGACACCATGCATGGAGAATATAGCGAATCTCACAAGCAAGCAGGGCGGAGAAAATGAGAAGCTGATCTTCAAGGTAATGAAGAGAGGCGAGAAGCTGAATCTGGAGACAGCAAAGGAAGAATCGGATGTAGTAGACTTTGGAATGCGCTACGACCTTACAGTGCCACTTTCAAGATATTATTCAAACAATGCCAACAACCTGCCATCGCCGTTTAAGGCACTTCAGATGGGCAGTGTGTGGAGAGCAGACAGACCTCAGAGAGGCCGCTACAGACAGTTTACACAGTGTGATATAGATATACTCGGAGAGCCAAGCAATCTGGCAGAGATAGAGCTGATTACAGCAACCACTACCACAATCGGCAGACTCGGCTTCGAGAACTTTGAGATAAGAATCAACGAGAGAAGAATCCTAAAGGCAATGGCTGCTTACAGTGGTTTCGCTGAGGAGGACTACGACAGCGTATTTATCACACTCGATAAGATGGACAAGATAGGAGTGGAAGGCGTTGCAAGTGAGCTTGCACAGGATGGCTACCCACAGGAAAATATTGACAAATATCTTGATTTGTTCAAGCTTTTGGAGCAGACAAGGGATGTCACTGAGGGTGTAAATATACTTTCAGAAAAGCTTGGTGAATATTTAGACGAAGAAGTGGTTACAAATATGACAGAGATAGCTACGGCTGTCAATGCCACAAAGGGAGCAAAGTTTGAGCTCGTATTTGACCCTACACTTGTTCGTGGAATGAGCTACTACACAGGAACTATTTTTGAGATATCAATGCCTGAGCTTGGCGCAGCCTGTGGCGGTGGCGGACGATATGACAAGATGATTGGAAAGTTCACCGGAAATGATGTACCGGCCTGTGGTTTTTCAATCGGTTTTGAGAGAATTATCCTGCTTCTCATGGAGAGCGGCTTCAAGATTCCTGAGAGTCCAAAGAAGGTGGCTTATCTGGTTGAGAAGAAATATCCGGCAGACAAGCTTGTTGATGTCATGAACCAGGCAAAAGACGCAAGAGCAAACGGACAGCAGGTGCTTGTTGTGCGCATGAACAAGAACAAGAAATTCCAGAAGGAGCAGCTTATGAAAGAGGGCTACGAGGAGTTTGTTGAGTTCTTTAACAGATAGGAATCTGATAAGCAGCAGATTAGTTGTGTAGCAGCGGTATCAAACAGTTATTAGAATAAATATATAGTAGAAATATAAGGAGTATAAAATGGCAGAATCAATGCAGGGCTTACATAGAAGCCATAGATGTACAGAGGTATCAAATGCCAATATCGGTGAGAAGGTTACCGTCATGGGCTGGGTACAGAAGAGAAGAAATTTAGGAAGTCTCATTTTCGTAGATTTAAGAGACAGAAGCGGAATACTTCAGATAGTATTCGGTGAGGAAAATGTAGGTGCAGAGGGCTTTGAAAAGGCAGGCACCTTAAGAAGTGAGTTCGTCATCGCAGTTGAGGGAACTGTCCAGAAGAGAACAGCTGCTGTCAATGAGAACTTAAAGACAGGTGATATCGAGGTTATCGCTACATCAATCAGAGTGCTTTCAGAGGCACAGACACCTCCATTCCAGATTGAGGAGAATTCAAAGACCAGCGAGGACATCAGACTTAAATACCGTTATCTGGATCTTCGTCGTCCTGATATCCAGAGAAATCTCATGCTCAGAAGCAATGTGCTTCGCGTGATGCGTGACTTTATGGCAAACGAGGGCTTTTTGGAGATAGAGACACCAATCCTTTGCAAGTCTACACCGGAGGGCGCCAGAGACTATCTCGTGCCAAGCCGTATACACCACGGACATTTTTATGCGCTTCCACAGTCACCACAGCTCTTTAAGCAGCTTCTGATGGCTTCAGGCTATGACAGATATTTCCAGATTGCACGATGCTTCCGTGATGAGGATCTGCGTGCAGACAGACAGCCTGAGTTTACACAGGCCGATATGGAGCTTTCATTCGTAGATATCGATGATGTAATCGAGGTAAATGAGAGACTGTTAAAGCACCTTTTTAAAGAGGTCATAAATGTGGATGTTGAGATTCCGTTTAAGCGTATGCCTTGGCAGGAGGCTATGGACAGATTTGGTTCTGACAAGCCTGATACACGCTTTGGTATGGAGCTTTGCGATGTTTCGGAAGTGGTAAAGGACTGTGGCTTTGGAGTATTCACAGGAGCTCTTGAAAACGGTGGCTCTGTCCGTGGTATCAATGTAGAGGGACAGGCAAAGATGCCTCGTAAGAAGATTGACAAGCTTGTAGAGCACGCAAAGGGCTGTGGAGCAAAGGGACTTGCTTATCTGTGCATCAATGAGGATGGCACATACAAGTCATCATTTGCCAAGTTTATGACAGAAGCTGAGCTTGATGCACTTGTTGCAAAGATGAACGGAAAGCCGGGAGATTTACTCCTTTTTGCAGCTGATAAGAATAAAATCGTATGGAATGTACTTGGAGCGCTTCGTCTCATGCTCGGAGCTGAGCTTGGCCTGATTGATGAGAACAAGTACAATTTCCTCTGGGTAACTGAGTTCCCACTCCTTGAGTGGTCTGATGAGGAAAACAGATTTATGGCAATGCATCATCCATTCACTATGCCTATGGAGGAGGATTGGGACAAGATAGACTCAGATCCGGGCGCAGTTCGTGCAAAGGCATATGATATCGTACTCAATGGTACAGAGCTCGGTGGAGGTTCAGTGCGTATCCATCAGGATGACATCCAGGAGAAGATGTTTGAGGTGCTTGGTTTCACAAAGGAGCGTGCACATGAGCAGTTTGGATTCCTGCTTGATGCATTCTCATATGGTGTACCGCCACACGCAGGACTTGCCTTCGGTGTTGACCGTATTTGCATGCATATGCTGCATACAGACAATATCAAGGAGGTTATTGCATTCCCTAAGGTAAAGGACGCTTCAGACCTCATGTCAGAGGCACCCGGAACTGTAGATCCAAAGCAGCTTGATGAGCTTGGAATAGCTGTAGCTGCAGAGGAAGATGAGGAATAACACTATAATATGAATTTGAAAAAAAATATTTTCAATGCGATTACCATAATACTGCTCGCCGCACTTATTGCGGGGGCAGTATTGCTTAATAACAGGATAAAAAAGCTCGAGACACAGATGTCATACACCTCAGACAACACATCGGTGATACTTTCCGATGTGCAGACCATGCAGGATGATATCAAGTCCACCCTTGAGGAGGAGGCCAGCCTCATAACAGACTGGGACATTTCCTTAAAAAGTGCAGACTTTACCGATATGACATACACAGTCTCAGTCTCGGTGGTGCCAAAGGAGTACACAGAGGATACAAAAACCAGTGTATTTTTCGGTACAAACGAGATACCGCTTGAGCTAAACGGCATAAAGTATACGGGCGAGGCCACACTTCCACTGTCTGAGGACTATGCAGGCAATGTGACATTTCTGTTTGTTGACGGAAATAAGAGAAGCACAGAGGTGCTCGATGAGTTTGAAGGTGTGACATCAGTGTTCAAAAATGTAGCATCAGGCATACTTGCCGATAAACCAACCTTTGACAATGGCAGCATAAAGCTTGGCACAGATGTAGATGTAGCAGTCATGGGAAATGATTACTTTGACTTTAACAGTGTGCAGCTCGTAGTTGCAAGCTCAGGAACAGAGCTAAAGACCTACGATATCAGACAGCTGTTGGCAGAAAACGGCACAGACAGTGCAGACTCTGCAGACACAGACTCCATCACATCTGCTTTAAGTCGGAAGGATGATGCCAAAAAAGATGGCTCAAAGAATAACACGGAAAATGATACCTCTGATGCCTTAAAAGAGGACGATGGTAAGCTCCATAGCCTCGAAGGCACAGTCAAAATCGAAGACTTAATCCCTGTCACAGCTGCAAGCAATATCAAAATATATGTCAAAGCAGTATCGGCACAGGGCTACACCTTCACATATGACTTGTTCGATGGTACCGTAAATCAGGACATCACAGACTTTGAAACCACAGCCGACATATCCGGCGGAGACTACACAGTAACCGACCCGGCCGGCAGCAAATACGAGCCATAAAAATGTGATATAAGTGTAATTATTTAAAATCAGTTTTTCTTGTGTTTTCAAGGCGGCTCAGAATATTTATAAACAATATATAACTATTAAATAAGCTCATTTCGCATAAGTGAAATGAGCTTCAAATTTTAAGAAGAAAAAGTGCCGGACAAAATTTCACGCCAGTGAAATAAGTCCGGCACTGCCAGAATGCAAGGTAGCAAAGCGCCTCGCTCATAAACCTGAATTAGCCGGAGAGTACACGGTGTGTTCCGAAGAAAAATGTGAACTGCCGCGGAGTTCCATAAAGTAAAAAAGAAAGAAAATGTAAATAAAACCGTAATCTGCCCGGACAAACAACCGCGGCTGACTTCACATTTTTCTGAGGAATATACTGTGTGCTATGCCGGTAGCCTCACAACCTAAAAAGCGAGGCGCCCACCACACCTATCATATGATGAGCTGCGCCTCACCCTTCTTTTTTGCTGAGCGGCAGCGTAAATATAAACTCAGTTCCCACACCCTCAGTGCTTATCACATTTATATTCTCACCATGCGCCTGTACAATTTCTTTAACTATAGACAGGCCAAGTCCCGTACCGCGCTTATCCTTTCCGCGGGATAAATCACTCTTGTAGAAGCGCTCCCAGATCTTTGAAAGGCTGTCCTTTGGTATACCGATACCGTGATCCTTTACTGATATAAACACCTTTTCATTTCTGATACTCGTCTCAATCTTGATACTCGAATCATTATTTGAAAACTTCACAGCGTTGTCTATCAGGTTGTAAAGAATCTGCTGGATTTTGACCATATCACCGCGCACGAAAAGCTCTTTTCCGGTAAGCAGCAGGTCAAAGCTTAAGCCCTTTTCACTGCATTTACCCTCGAAGGTAAGGATTGTCGTGCGGATCATTGTATTGATGTCAAAATCAGCAATATCCAGGTGTATGCCGTGATGACCGAACTGGTTCAGATCAATAAGACTCTTGGTGAGCTTATTAAGCCTCTCGGTTTCAAAAAGTATGATATTTAAATACTTATCCTGCATCTCAACAGGGATTGTTCCGTCCAGCATAGCCTCCACGTAGCCCTTTATCGAGGTAAGAGGGGAGCGGAAGTCGTGTGACACGTTGGAAACAAACTTGCGCTGATCCTCCTCAAGAGTATCTAGCTCCGTTGCCATGTAGTTGAGTGTGTTTGCCAGATAGCCGATTTCGTCGTTGGAATGTACATCAATCTGGGCAGTGAAATCGCCCTTTGCATACTTCTTTGCGGTCTTTGTGATTCGTGTGATTGGCTGGTAAATGGAGCGGCTCATCATGACAAGCATAATAAATGCCACTGCAAAAATGAGCGCTACAGTGTAAAAGGAGATATTCATAAAACCGTTTACACCTGCCGTGATATGGCTCATTGTCTTGTGAATGACTATGTAGCCGATATTCTGGTACGAGACATTTACCGGGGAAAATACGGACAGCATCTTATGCTTGAAGGAGCCGTAAAAATCTCCAATCATATAGTTGTTGCTACCAAAATCGGTGACATCAAAGCCATTTATCACTACAGGCTTAGAACTGTCATTTTGAGTATCAATGCCTATTGACGGATCATCTGAGTCCATGAGCAGCTCACCGTCAGGGCTGACCACCCATACCTCGGCATCCATATAGTCGGCTACAATTTTCATGTGATTCTGGAAATCACTTAGCGACATGGATGAGCCAAAGTATTCATTGGCGTAATCACCTGCAATGATGGAGGCCTCCCTGTAGAGATTGGAAGCCTCCTGCTTTTCGATATAGTCTGTGGTGAGATGCTGTGTAAAGGTGCATATAATGAAAAAAGCGATGACACCGTAAATCAGATAGCTGATTAACAGCTTAGTGTAGATGGTATGCTTCATTATTTATTTTACCTCAAATTTGTATCCGATGCCCCAGACAGTTGCGATACGCCAGGTAGGCTTGTCCTTGATTTTCTCGCGGAGACGCTTTACATGCACGTCGACAGTGCGGGTGTCGCCGACATATTCATAGCCCCATATGTTGTCCAGAAGCTGCTCCCTTGTAAACACCTGATTTGGAGATGAGGCAAGAAAATATAAAAGCTCAAGCTCCTTTGGCGGCATATCAATCTGCTGTCCGTCATAAGTGACAGAGTAGTTGGACAGATTTACAATAAGCCCCGGGTACTCCACACACTTGATATCTACGGAAGCATAGGCCTCCGGCTTTGCAGGCTGGAAGCGTCTGAGCACGGCCTTGACTCTTGCCACAAGCTCCTTTGAGTCAAAGGGCTTGAGTATATAGTCATCGGCGCCAAGCTCCAGGCCTAAAACCTTGTCAAATACCTCGCCCTTTGCGGAGAGCATGATAATCGGCACATCGGACTTTGCACGTATCTCACGGCATACCTGATAGCCGTCTATGCCCGGAAGCATGAGGTCCAAAAGAAGCATGTTTGGCTTGTAGTGCTCAAATGCGATAAGCGCCTGCTCACCGTCATTTACGATTTTGGTGTCATAGCATTCCTTGGTCAGATATAGAGATATAAGCTCTGCTATATTGTTGTCGTCGTCTACTATCAGTATTTTCTGTTTAACAGCCATTTCGAATCTCCTTCTTAAAAATTATTTATATTCTGTAAAAAGTAAATTGTCGTTATTTAAAGGTTGCGATGGTTACTCCGGCATCGCCCTCACCAAACTCACCGAGATGGTATTCCGCAATAGTTTTTGTCCTCTTCAAAAGTCCATGCACAGCCTTTCGCAGTGCACCGGTGCCTTTTCCGTGGACAATGCGCACTGATGAAAGATGAGCGATATATGCGTCGTCTAAGTATTTATCCAAGAGAGCAAGCGCCTCATCCGTAGTCTTTCCTATCAGGTTGATTTCTGATGAAACTGACATTGACTTGCTCATCTTTATCTTGCTTCCGCTGCCGCCGTACTTCTTGGCAGGAGAGACATCGTCGTTTAAGAGCACGAGGTCATTAATATTAACCAGCGAGCGCAGTATACCCATCTGCACATACAAATCGCCCTTGGCGTTTGGCAGAGTGTGGACAGTTCCCTTCAGATTGAGGGAGAGCACAAGCACAGAATCACCGATGCGCAGCTTCTTAGGCGCCTTGTGATTTGCCTTGGCAGTGTTTTTCTTGATGTCTGACAGCTTCTTTTCCTTGTCATTCATCTTGTCACGAAGGGCAGAGCGCTCCTTTTCCATCTGGCTCATAGGAGCCTGTCCCTGTCCGTATTTGTTGAAATTGCGGATGGTTTTGTCGGCAAGCTCCTTTGCATCCTGCAGTATCTTGTAGGCTTCCTCATTTGCCTCGCGTAAAATCTTGTCTTTGCTCTTATCTATGCGCTCATTTTTCTCTTCGAGCTGTTTCTTGAGCTTTTCAATCTCGGCCTTGTAGCTGTTGATTTCAAGCTGTTCCTTTTCGATGGTTTGTCGCTGTGACTCGAGGCTTGCAATCAGATCCTCAAAATCAAGGTCGTTATCATTAATTCTGCTTTTTGCATCTTCGATGATGTTTTCGTCCAGACCAAGCTTTGATGAGATTGCAAATGCGTTACTCTTTCCAGGAATACCGATTAACAGGCGGTAGGTAGGGCTTAAAGTCTCCACATTGAACTCACAGCAGGCATTTTCCACACCGTCTGTGGAAAGCGCATACACCTTCAGCTCACTGTAGTGTGTGGTGGCCATGGTGATGGCGCCATACCGGTGCAGCCTGTTTAAAATTGAGATGGCAAGCGCCGCACCCTCTGTCGGGTCGGTTCCCGAGCAGAGCTCATCGAACAGGCAAAGGCTTCTGTCGTCAGCTTTTTCAAGAATTTTTACGATATTGGTCATGTGAGACGAGAAGGTACTGAGACTTTGCTCAATACTCTGCTCATCGCCTATATCCGCAAAGACATCCTCAAAGATGGCGAGCTTTGACCTGTCAGCCGCAGGAATGTGAAGACCTGCCTGACCCATGAGAGTCAAAAGTCCGACAGTCTTTAGTGAAACCGTCTTACCACCGGTGTTTGGTCCGGTGATGATGAGCTGCTTATATTCTTCGCCGAGCCGTACATCTATAGGGACCACCTTTTTAGCATCCAAAAGCGGATGACGGCCCTTTCTGATATTGATATGCCCATCGGTGTTGAACTCAGGTGCCACACCGTTGTATGATTTAGCCAGATTTGCTTTTGCAAAAATGAAGTCAAGCTCTGAAAGAATCTCATAGTCCTGCTCCAAAGCAGCCGCATTCATGGCAACCTTGTCGCTGAGCGCTGCAAGGATTTTTTCAATCTCCTCCTGCTCCTTTATGAAAAGCTCCTTGAGCTCATTATTCAAATTGACGACAGCCATCGGCTCGATAAAAAGGGTAGAGCCGGTAGATGACTGGTCGTGCATCATTCCGGGTACATTGCCTTTAGCCTCAGCCTTTACAGGCAGACAATATCTGCCGTCGCGCATGGTCACAACCGCATCCTGCAGATATGTCCTCGTTGTGCTGTTGTTCATGAGCTTGGTGAGCTGCGCATGGATTCTGTCGTTCATGCCGCGTATGCTCTTTCTTATCTTAAAAAGCTCAGGACTCGCATCATCGGCAATCTCTTCCTCAGATAAAATGCACCTCTTAATCTCATCGCAGAGCGCAGAAACCGGTTCAATCCCTGCAAACAGACCGGAGAGAGAATCCTGCTTTTCATTATCCATGGCGCTTCTGCCATAGGCCTTCACGCGCTTTGCAACCTCCAAAAGACTGCAGATGCGAAGAAGCTCGGTCGTATTCAGAGCTCCGCCGATATCAAGCCTCTTTAGAGAAGCATGCACATTGTGTATGCCAACGAAGGATATTCCGCTGTCCTTGTACAGGCGGCTTAGTGCATCGGCAGTGGTGGTCTGCAGATGTCTGATTTCGTATAAATCGGTGATAGGCTCAAGCGAAAGACACCGCTTCTTTGTCTCATCACATGCTGCGTAGCTGCTTAGCATGGTGAGGATTTTGTTATATTCCAATGTTTTGTAAACTTTTTTATTCATTTCTATATCCTTATATTTCGGTAGTTGAATATTAAATTCATATTTACTGTATAGCTTATCATATTATAGCTGAAAATCTTCAAAAAAACCATAATAAATATGTATTAAATGATAATTACAAGATGATAACATAAAGTTTAATACATAACAAACCAGTTTGTTAAACGAGCCAAAAAAGTAAGGGCTTGCGACATGTACACGCCGGACTGCTGCACTGCTCCCACCGGTGCGAATAGCGCAGTGGCTTAGATACTGTAGGATTATGCTCATAACACAGAAATGCCACGGCATGGATGCCGTGGCAAGGAGCTATCGAGCCATGGAAGGCGAGTAGCGACGGTTTCGTCATGTATAGAAAAAGTAAATGCATAATCCATACAGAATCTTAGTCACGCAGCGTAGCACCGGTGGGAGCAGTGCAGCAGTCCGGCGGGTACATGCCGCAAGTCCGTACTCAAAGCCCATACTCAAAGAAAAAATATGGTTGCAACGCAATATAATTCAGAATATAATGTAAGATAGTAACTAAAGACATCTAATCAGGGTGACAATATGGAGCAATTTATCAGAGAAAAGATAAAGGATAAACCGCTGAATAAAAAAAGACTTGCAAAAAAAGTAGGCACAGCAGCACTCTGCGGAGTGGCATTTGCAGTGGCTGCAAGCATTGTTTTTGCTATATTTCTGCCGGTTATCAACAGACAATCAAAAAAAGCTTCAGATGGAAAAAATAATAATGATGTGCAGACAGCCACACAGCAGTCAGACATAGATGACAGCAGTGATGCATATAGTGAAAATGGTACACAAAGCACAGAGTCCGGCACTTCTTCGGAGCCGTCTTTGCAGACCTATCAGCCTACACTCGCAGATTATCAGGCAGTGCAGAACCTGCTCTACAGAGTGGGCGCTTCGGCCACGAGATTTGTAGTAGGAGTCACGGGTGTGACAGATGCCACTGATATTTTCAACAATTCCTATGAGACCGAGGGTCAGGGAGTGGGAGTGATACTGAGGGACAATGGAAAGCAGCTAATCATTCTGACAGAGAAAAATGTAGTGGATAAGGCGGATAAGCTTAGTGTAACCTTTGTAAACGACATGATGGCTGATGCTGCGATGGTCAAGTATGACAGCAATACAGGTATAGCAATCATTTCCGTGGATAAGTCACTTCTGGACGATGCCACAATAGGGGCTATAGCGGTTGCGGAGCTTGGTAATTCAAATATTGTTTCAAGAGGAGCATCTGTCATTGCACTTGAGGCAAACTATGCCATTCTCACAGGTCTTGTAACGTCAACAACCAATGAGCTGTCGGCGCAGGACAACAATTACTCGGTGATCACCACAGATATCGCAAGCAACAAGTTACAGAGCGGTATACTGATTAATACAGATGGTCAGGTCATAGGGCTTTCGCTGCAGGATTTCAATCCGGCGGAGGAAAACAATACGCTCACGGCTGTCAGCATAAGCGACCTGTCACCTGTCATTGAAAAGCTCGAGAGCGGCGCGGATGTGCCGTACATAGGCATCACCTGTACTACAGTTACAGAAAAAATAGCAAACAGATATAACATTCCAAAGGGTGTTTATATAAAGCAGGTTACCATGGATTCACCGGCATTTGTCTCGGGGCTTCAAAGCGGAGATGTGATAGTTGCGGTAAATAATACAGAGGTGTCGAATGTGTCTGCGTACAACACACAGCTTATGAAGCAAAAGCCTGAGGATACCTGCAATCTGAAAGTAAAGAGAAAAGGAAGCAACGGCTACACGGAGATTACCTGTCAGGTGAAAATCGGAGTGATGAATTAGCCGAAATTAGGAGGATATATGAAGTATATTTCAACTCTCCGCGAGGGAGAGAGAATCAATGAGATTTTTTTATGCAAGAGCAAGCAGACAGCCATGACCAAAAGCGGAAAGCCTTATGACAATGTTATCTTGCAGGATAAGACAGGCACGCTGGATGCCAAGATATGGGATGTTGGCTCAGTAGGCATTGAGGAATTTGATGCAATGGATTACATAGCCATAACCGGTGATATCACAAGCTTTCAGGGCAATTTGCAGTGTTCCATAAAGCGTGCGAGAAAGGTGAACGAGGGAGAATATGACCCTGCGGATTATCTGCCGGTCAGCGATAAGGATGTCGAGGTCATGTATAAGGAACTCATGGGCTTTATCGGCTCTGTAAAGAATCAGTACCTGTCACAGCTCTTACATAGCTTTTTCGACAATAAGGAGTTTGAGCGCCGTTTCAAGTTCCATTCAGCCGCAAAGAGTGTGCACCACGGCTTTGTAGGAGGTCTTTTGGAGCATACACTCGGTGTGACGAAGAACTGTGATTATTTTGCAAAAATGTATCCGATCTTAAACCGTGACCTGCTTCTTACAGCAGCTATTTTCCATGATATCGGAAAATTAAAGGAGCTTTCTACTTTCCCGGAGAATGACTATACAGACGCAGGCCAGCTCCTCGGACATATCATGATTGGTGCAGAGTGGGTAGGCGATGCGATTAAGAGCATCGACGGCTTCCCGGTAGTGCTCGCAAACGAGCTGAAGCACTGCATACTTGCCCACCACGGCGAGCTTGAGTTTGGCTCTCCGAAAAAGCCGGCACTTGTCGAGGCACTTGCACTTAGCTTTGCAGACAACATAGATGCCAAGATGGAGACCTTCAGAGAGCTGCTTGTAAATGTGCCTGAAAACGATACAAAGTGGCAGGGCTACAACAGATTTATGGAGACAAATTTCCGCAGAACAAGTGTGTAAAAAGGCGGACGATATTAAATATAGCTATGGTGTGATTTTTGGTGTGAAAGCTTGCGCCGGATACAAACATTATAAAGAGTAATTATATATATAAAATAAAGAAGAGAAAAGCATGAAAAAAAATGACATATTTGAACTTGAAATAACAGATATGGGAACAGATGGCGAGGGTATCGGACATTATGATGGCATGACCTTTTTCGTAAAGGATGCACTGATTGGTGACGTCATAACAGCCCGCGCAACAAAATTAAAGAAAAACTATGGCTACGCAAGAGTGGAAGAGATTAAGACCCCTTCCACTTTTCGCGTTGAGCCGCAATGTGAGCTGCACAAGAGGTGTGGCGGCTGCCAGATACAGGCGCTCTCTTATGAAAAGCAGCTTGAATTTAAAAATAATAAGGTGCGCAACAATCTCATGCGTATAGGTGGATTTTCCGAGGCAAAGCTGGACAGTAAAATGCAGCCGCCTGTTGGCGCAGACAATCCATATCGCTACCGCAACAAGGCACAGTTTCCGGTGGGATATGACAGGGATGGCAATATAGTGACAGGCTTTTATGCATCGCGAAGCCACAATATCATCCCGGTCGAGGACTGCAGGCTTGGGGTGCCGCAAAACAAAGAGATACTGGATATCATAAAGGAATGGATGAATGAGTGCGGCATCACGCCGTATGACGAGAACACACACAAAGGGCTCGTGCGCCATGTGCTTATCAGATATGGATTTACATCAAAGCAGATTATGGTGTGTCTTGTGATAAATGGGGACAGTCTTGAAGCAAAACGCCGAGCCGGGAATGCAGCAGATATACTGTGCGAAAGACTCTCAAAAATCGATGGAATGACTTCGATTTCTTACAATATCAACAAGGAAAACACAAATGTCATCCTCGGCAAAAAGACAGTATGCATATGGGGCAGACCATATATTGAGGACACCATCCATCTGCTTTCTTATCCTGATTTCACACCACAGGGGACAGGCATCACATATCAGATTTCGCCACAGTCGTTCTATCAGGTGAATCCGAAGCAGACCGAAAAGCTCTATAGCACAGCACTCGCATTTGCAGGGCTCACGGGAAATGAAAACGTCTGGGATCTCTACTGTGGTATCGGAACCATATCGCTCTTTTTATCACAGAAGGCAAAGCAGGTTTACGGAGTGGAAATAGTGCCTCAGGCAATCGAGGATGCCAAAAACAATGCGAAGCTCAATGGCATCACAAATGCACAGTTTTTCGTAGGAAAGGCTGAGGAGGTGCTGCCACAGTTTTATGAGAATGCAAAGAAAACTGAGAAAATCACTGATGATACAGCATCCACAGGACGTACAGATATGCTTCGCCCGGATGTGATAGTCGTTGACCCGCCAAGAAAGGGCTGCGATGAGAAGTGCCTTGACACAATGCTTGCGATGTCACCGGAGAGGATTGTCTATGTGAGCTGCGATTCGGCAACATTGGCAAGGGATTTGAAGATACTCTGTGAAGAGAAGTATGAACTCATGAAGTGGCAGGCATTTGATCAGTTTTCTCATACGACGCATGTTGAGTGCGTGATAATGATGCAGTATTGTGGAAAAGAGAAGAAAAAGTAGGGTTTGACCACAAGATGTTGTGCTCCCTGGGCAAAAATTAGACCGAAAATTGGCTAGTTTTTGCCCGATTTTTTTGCCCAATT